>Ga0169931_10000638_pt1 | contig 58317 bp, 51 predicted proteins | sample Kivu_15m_20L_FD_129675 | JGI IMG/M metagenome (GOLD analysis project Ga0169931, IMG submission 129675) | Freshwater microbial communities from Lake Kivu, Western Province, Rwanda to study Microbial Dark Matter (Phase II) - Kivu_15m_20L... | ecosystem: Environmental > Aquatic > Freshwater > Lake...
GATACATTCCCCGTAACACAAGCATCCTGCTTGTTAGAATCAGAGGTTACCTCGTTGACTACGCTCTTGTCTGAATACCGGCTAGAAGCCGGTGCTACTGATACATTCCCCGTAACACAAGCATCCTGCTTGTTAGAATCAGAGGTTACCTCGTTGACTACGCTCTTGTCTGAATACCGGCTAGAAGCCGGTGCTACTGATATTAGATAATAAAAGCGATAATAAGAGCGATCGCTTTAGCAGTTATCAGTTTAAATACAGATGACTGTATTTAGCAGCACAACAGCTTAACACGCAGTGTAAAACTGAACATAGATAATTTGTGGTTTGATTTTCCGGGTATTTGATCAACTAAAAGAACATATAACTAGGGTTAAAAAAGATTGCCAATACTTACGAATTAAAACTGTTTTTTGCCAAGACAGGAAGGTTACTAATAGTAACCTCTGCATCACACCTAACTATGAAAAGTTTGATGTTTTTGGTTGATTAGTATACTTTTACTTATCTAAATGAGAAATTATACTAATTTATTAGATAGTTTAAAGCTATAGACCATTGATAATCAACAATTGGGAAAAAATCAGATAAAAATAATTCTCAATAGTTATCAATCAACTATAAATTTCCACTTCTCTCATGTTAATTAAATTGATTTAATTAACACTTGTTTATTAATGTCTTTAGTGCTAAATTTCATAATATGGTCATGAATAAGCGAGTTAAAAATGTGTTGCTAACGAGGGGTTTGACCCCTTAACACCTATTTAAAAAAATGGCATAAGATAAACTTAAAATATACAATATAGTTATCAGGATAAATCAATTAAAAGAGTTTAAAAACTGTATCCACCACTAACTAATTCAAGGTCAGCTTATGGACAGAATCATCAGGTACAGTGGAAACCTCAATTTAAGGGAGATGTTCGGCAATGAAACTTTATGATTTTTATCTTTACTACTATTGTCAATCTCACTTAGCGGTAATTAAGATAATAAAACAGTGATTGAGAAATGCAAAAATTTCTTTACGTAGCTGTGGATACAACTCTTTTTACCACCAATCAATAACTGCAAGTTAAGTTTAACAAGTCTGGGCAAAGATAACTAAAACTATGAATCACAATATTTCTGGAATTAGTAGCAACTTCAATCAATCTGTCAAAGCAGAACAATTCGATCAAATAGTAGAAGCAATTCTTGCTGGTAAGTATTCCTGGGCTTGTGTTTTAATGCTACGCATAGTTGGTTACAATCCTTTACATTACATTCCCTATCGAACTTACAACCGACTACTTAAAGAAAATACTCAATTTAGCACAGGACAGGAACAGCATAAACAAAATATAAAAGCTGTTAAACCATCCATCAACCAAAAGTCTGAAATTCAGATGATGTTTGAGAAGTAAGAAAAGTATTGTCATAGGGGCGGTAATGCGCCCCGTCATGAGTCACTAATCATGGAAATTGATAAAATCTGCCAAAATGGCAAATATTGATAGCAAAAATCCTATCAAAACATAGTGGGAGCCTGAGAACCCCTACGCTAAAGCCTAGGGGATGAAACGCGGATCAACAGGGTTTATCTTGTCCTATCCTTAACAAAAGGCGATGGGTATTTACAAAGCATTTTTGTTCAGTTAAAATCAAAAAAAGCATCTACAAATTGGTGAAAAACCCATAAGATGCCAACTCAATTAGTCACACAGCTAAGTATAATCTTAGTTAAGGTGAGTAAGGGAGCTTTGACACTCCCAAAACAATATGATTTAATAAATCATATCCTAAACGTTGCCTAGCGTCTGTGATGACCGCGTAGCAACATCAGTTTAGAATCGCCTGTGTTTCAACCAGGGGAAATGTCAAACATTAGAAATAACCACTCAACCAGAGGTGATAAAAGAACAATTCATTTACAAAGTCAAGTCAATGAATATCTGATTATCAAACAAATTTGATTGGTTGTTGTTGCTGAACCAGTCAGTATCTCTGAGAGTGAATAACCATTTAACCAATACTGATGATACTAGCGTTACTATTGGTGGTTCTTTTTCTGCACAAGCCCTTGAGTCTTTTAATAAACCGGCTTCTTTACAACTTGCTGTTATGTGTGTCTGTTGCAGAAAAAGAAAAAGTGACGTTTTTATCGTGGTTATTGGGTGATAGATTTTCAGCACTGGAAGCTCAAAATAAAGTGGCTTCCAGTTTTTCATTTGTGAGAAATTTTATGTAAAATTCGCTACATTAATAATAGATTTGATTCTTAAAGATATTTATAACTAATTTGTTATCTAACTGTAGATAGATTTAAAAACATTTCTGATAAATTTATTATTATTTGGTTGAGCAGAAAATTTAGGATTACTGCAATAAAATAAATACATTTGAACTCAAATCAGTAAGGTTTAATGTCTGAAAATAACGGGAGATTAAGAAAAATATTTCAATTTTATCCAGACAAAATTAATTATTAATTTCAATTAAAGATATAATCAATATTGAGTGAAGATTTCATCTTTTTTGTCAAACCCCTTGACTAGATGTACGAAAATTTCTAAAAGGATAACAGTAGGTTAAGACAACAGAGTGAATAACTGTCGCTTTTTCGTTTAACTTTTTTCCAGATTTATTAAAATCTTAGGAAGTAGATTTGTATTCATACCTGACCTTAGCTGCCTCTAAGTTCCATTTTCTGATGGAACAAATTTCAACCACATTTTTGGTAATGGAAACACAACCAATGTAAATTTTTGAGGTGGACTTATAGACCTGTATTCTAGAGTATGGCTTCGCCACACAAGCTATTAGTAACATCCTCAAAATAGGAGTCACTAAAAGACTCCGAATTACTTCCCTTGACTGAACAACTAATATATCAATCATGCCAGGGTGTAAGGGAAGTTTGTCCAGTTATTAGGGTTATCCAGTGAGTAGTTTACTGGTTTTAGGTGTCTTACCAGAAATTGCTGTTTATTTAGATGAGACAACAGCTATGCTTGCTTCATATCTTGTCAGGTTTGCTTACTGCTACTTAGTGACTATATATGGCTACGCCAAACAATCTATTGCTCACACCACAAGAGCGCAGCTTTTAACTGGGAAAAATAGGAAAATTCCGTGATGTGTCCGCAGCTTAAGACACCTCTAATTTGTTCTACAGCTTCCCCTGGTGAAATATTGGGAATAAAAAGCTAAGATAACACGGGTATATATCTTCTAGTCCGTCACAATACTAGAGGAAAAACACCAAGCATGATACCGACATCAATTAAATATTTAATTAGCTGAAAAATGCTAATTAAGCTTGCAGTTATTAAACCTGATTGATAGAGGTTTTTAAAAACTGCAACAGATGAAAATGCCCATATTTTGAGTACATGACAACTGGTAATCAATATGTCACACTCTCTTAGTCAAGGCGAAACTTTTGAAAACTACGACATCCAAGAAGGTAAGTTTTTAACAGCTTTTCAAAGAAAAGCTTTGTTAAAAAGCTTACAAACTGATTTACAACCAGAATATCGGCGACGCATTGAAATTATGTTGTTAGCAGATGTGGGTAAATCTCAAAGCCAAATCTGTGAACAACTAGGATGTTCTCAAGAAATGGCCCGGTACTGGATTGGTTTAGCAGAAGCTGGTTTAGCACACAAATGGAATGAGCGACCAATTGGTAGACCCAAGATTGTTAATGATCAGTATTTACAACGTCTGAGAGAATTAGTAACCCATAGCCCTCGTGATTATGGTTACGCATTTACCTATTGGACAGCCCAATGGTTAAGCAAACATCTAGCTAATGAATTTAACATACAAATTAGCGATCGCCATATTAACCGCCTGCTTAAACAAATGGGACTATCAACCAAGCCTAAAACTTACAGCCCTCCAGCCAGTGATGAAAACAAAGATGCTGGGATTAGGATCTGCGATTTGCAATCTCACTCCGAGCCTAATTTTAATTGGTCATTAAATCTAATTCAGACCAATAAATAATTCTGTCTTGGAGGTCAGGAAATGGCATCAGCGTTTTCCCGTGAATATTTAGTTCAACAACTTGTACAAAATTTAGGTGAGTCCCTCTCAGATCAAGAAATTGAAAGATGCTTAATTGGGGTAGAAATTGTGGAACCACCAGCAGCAAAGCAATTTTGGCAAGCTGCAACTGCACCCAATGGCATATATATTGTCCTGGGAGGTAAAGTCAGAATTTTAGATAGCTCGAATAACTTAATTACTACCCTGACCACCGGAGCATCATTTGGCGAACTGACTTTATTTACAGAACAAAACTTGAGTGATTATGTTGCTAGAGCTTCTGTGAATTTAAAACTTGCCTATTTCCCCCAAGCATCTTTACAAGAAGTGATCCGCAAATATCCAAGCATTCGCCATCGCCTGCAACAACGTGCAGAACTCTGGGATTTGCTGTTGTTATGTTGCCAAAGCGGCCTAGTGCCTGACAATGGATCTACAGAAGGTGTACTCCAAGCATTATCTTTATTTGAGCGCCACAATTTAGAGGGTGACTCACTCCCGGTGGGCATATTCCAAGATACCAAGCTGTGGTTATTGCATCAAGGAGAACTACTGCACACAGACGGACGCACCATAACACCGGGAAACATCTATGTATATCCCCAGCAGGAAAACTGGCAAGCCACTAAACCCACAAAGCTTTACAGTTTGAAAAATACTGACTGGCAACTAGCATTAGAATCCTGGCCGGAATTGGCTGAGTTAGCCAACCTGCAACCAAGGCAAGATGTGACAGAAAACACATCTATAGAAGTTATTACCCCTAGGAGAATCCGACAACTACCACCAGTAGACCCAGAACCGAAACAAAAGCAAAAACGAACTTATTTTCCCAGTCCGAAAGTCAAAGCCAGACATTGGTGGGGACGTTTAACCAAGCGGTATCCTTTCTTTGAACAACAAAGCGCAGCTGACTGTGGGGCGGCTTGCTTGGTGATGATTAGCCGCTACTGGGGTAAACGCTTGAGTGTCAATCGGCTGAGAGATTTAGCTAATATCAATCGCACCGGTGCATCAATGCGGGGTTTAACAACTGCGGCAGAAAGTATTGGTTTTACTACCCGTCCAGTGAAAGCCAGCCTGGATAAATTAGCACAACAAACCCTGCCAGCCATCGCCCACTGGGAAGGCAAACACTACGTTGTTGTCTATGAAATTGGCAAAAAGCACGTGATTGTTGGTGATCCTGCCTTGAGTCAACGCACCCTCAGCCATGAGGAATTTAAGGCTGGTTGGACCGGTTACGCATTGTTATTACAACCCACAGCCCTGCTGAAAGAAACGGAGGAAACCAGTACACAATTTTGGCAGTTGTTTGATTTAGTCAAACCCCATAGCAAAATACTGCTAGAAGTTTTTGTGGCTTCGGTGTTTATTCAGATATTTGGACTGGTTACGCCTTTATTGACTCAGTTGCTATTAGACCGAGTATTGGTACAGCGTAGCACTTTGACATTAAATGCTGTGGGCTTTGGGTTGCTGATTTTTGGCTTGTTTAGTGTTTTGATCAATGGACTGCGGCAATATCTACTGGATCACACAGCTAATCGCATCAGTGTAGCATTATTGGTAGGTTTTATTAAACACACTTTCCGCCTACCTTTAGCTTTTTTTGAGTCCCGCTATGTTGGTGATATTATTTCCCGAGTCCAAGAAAACTATAAAATTCAGCGATTCCTCACCGGAGAAGCGTTGTCAATCACTTTGGATTTGCTGACGGTGTTTATCTATGTGGGATTGATGTTTTGGTATAGCGCACCAATGGCTTTACTGAGTTTAACTATTATCCCACCCTTTTCTATCCTAGCACTAGTGGCTACACCTTTTTTTCGTCGCATTAATCGCGAAGCCTTTAATGCCACAGCTAACGAAAATAGTTATCTGATTCAATCCCTCACAGGTATTAGCTCAATTCGCTCAATGGCAATAGAACAAACAGTGCGCTGGCATTGGGAAGAGCTATTAAACAATGTGATTAAAAAGACCTTTGCTGGTCAACTGATTAGTAACAAAATGCAGGTTTTTAGCTCGGGAATTGAAACTTTAGTTAGTACCAGTTTGCTGTGGTATGGCGCTTGGTTAGTGATTCAAAATCAGCTAACAATTGGACAGTTAGTTGCTTTTAATATGTTGTTAGGCAACATTATTCGCCCGTTTCAAAGGTTAGTTGTTTTGTGGAATCAATTCCAGGAAGTAGTTATTTCCAGTGAACGAATTAATGATGTTTTGGAGGCTGAACCAGAAGAAGATCTACATCATCAACCCCGGCAATTTTTACCTCGGTTGGCAGGTCATATTAAGTTTGAAAATGTGACTTTCCGCTATCACCCAGAAAGTGATATTAATGTCCTAGAAAATCTTAGCTTTGAAATCCTCCCTGAGCAGACCGTAGCAGTGGTTGGGCGTAGTGGTTCAGGAAAAACAACCCTCGCCAAGATGATTTTGGGACTATACCTGCCGACAGATGGAAAAGTATTAATTGATGCCCAAGATGTGACTAGTATTTCATTGCGATCGCTGCGTTCTCAAATTGGTGTAGTGGACCAAGATACCTTCTTATTTGGCGGTACTATCCGGGAAAATATCAGTATTGCTCACCCGGAGGCCACCTTAGAAGAAATTATTGAAGCCGCAACCTTAGCAGGAGCAGATGAATTTATCAAGCTACTACCCACCGGCTACGAAACTCAAATTGGTGAAGGGGGGGGAATGTTATCTGGTGGACAACGCCAACGCCTAGCCATCGCCCGTGCTTTACTAGGAAATCCCCGCTTATTACTTTTCGACGAAGCAACTAGCCACCTTGATACCGAATCTGAGCGCATTATCCAAAATAACCTGAAAACCATTCTCAAAGGGCGCACAAGTCTGATTATTGCCCATCGCCTGTCCACAGTGCGTCATGCAGACCTGATTTTAGTATTAGATCGCGGGTTACTTGTCGAAAGCGGAACCCACGATGAATTAATTGCTAGAAGAGGTCATTACTTTTATCTCAATGAGCAACAACTAGCTCAAACAGCCTGAAAACCTGGGAAACTGCCAATTTAACAACGGACTAAGGACAGATCAATTCTAAATTCTAAATTCTCAATTCACATAACTACGAACTAGGAATTAGATTCATGTCCCTAGTCCCGTAAAATTAACTGTTGAATTACTCATGCCAAATCCATATCAACATTTATCATCGGTACTGACAACACCAAAGCCAGACCAAAATCACCAGGTGGACAACTCTAGTCCTGTTGTTGATGAGCAAACACCGCTAGAAACTGAAGCCAATGATTGGTTTTACGGTACAGAAGAACTACTAGATGCCTTACCAAAAGTCTGGACACGTTCAATGCTGTACTTTTTGGTAGTGTTTACCGCTATCATTTTGCCTTGGTCAATGCTCACCAAAATTGATGAAACAGGAAGCGCTAGGGGACGTTTAGAACCCAAAGGAGCAACCCATCAATTGGGAATTCCAGTTCCTGGTACCGTGACAGCCGTCAATGTTCAGGAAGGCGCTATGGTCAAAGCTGGACAGGTTTTGCTGGAGTTAGATTCTGATGTACTAGAAAAAGAATTACAACAAAGACAAACACAACTACAAGGACTAAGCGATCGCCAAGCCCAACTGCAGCTGCTAAAAAACCAATTGATGCTGGCGATTAACATCCAAGACCAACAAAATCAAGCCCAAAAATTAGAAAAAATCTCTCAAGTCAATCAAGCCCAGCAAAACCTGGATGCAAGACAAAGTGGTTATAAATTACAAAAGTTAGAAAGACAAGCCTTAGTTGAACAAGCCCAGCAGAATATTAATTCTGCCCAGACTGCCGAACAATTAGTTAAGAGTCGTTTTAACACAGATATAGCCGAAGTTGCACGCTATCGCCAACTATTTGACCAGGGGGCAATTCCTCAAATTCAACTTGTAGAACTAGAAAAAACAGCAGAAGATAGCCAACGCTTGTATTTACAAGCACAATCTGATGTTACTCAAGCTCAACTGCGTTTAAAAGAAGAAATGAGCCGCTATCAAGCCACCATGAGTCAAATTGTAGCCGATATCGAGCAAGCAAAACTACGTCTACAAGAACAGCAAAGCAGCTATAAAATTGTTGTGCAAGCAGGTAAATTAGCATTACTGAGAAGCCAGGAACAACTCAAAGATATGGAAACCCAAATTAGTGCTTTAAAATCAGAAATAGCTCAAACTAAGAGTCAAATTGAGTCCTTGCAGATTCAGATCAAACAACGAGTAGTGCGATCGCCCATTGATGGCATAATTTTTGAGATGCCCATCCGCAAACCAGGGCCTGTAGTCGAACCAGGACAAATTATTGCCCAAATTGCCCCCCAAGATAGTAAATTGATTCTCAAAGCCCAGATACCCAGCCAACATAGTGGTTTCTTAAAAGTAGGAATGCCGGTAAAAATCAAGTTTGATGCCTATCCCTACCAAGATTATGGAGTCATAGAAGGGCGTGTGACTTGGATTTCACCTAATTCTAGAGTTCAGTCTCACAACCAAGGCAATATAGACACTTATGATTTAGATATCACCCTCAATCAACCTTATGTGCAAGTTGGTAATCAGCGCGTCTCTTTAACCCCCGGTCAAACAGCCACCGCAGAAGTAGTTATTCGTCAGCGTCGAGTAATTGATTTTATCTTAGATCCGTTTAAAAAATTACAAGAAGGTGGTTTAGAAATATAGCATTTCTTAAACACCTGAGATACAAATGTAAATCATCATCTTGTAGTGCAGGCATCTTCCTTAAAGATATACATCACCTGGGCAAAATTCGCTATAAACCCTTATAAACCCTTACAAAAAAATATTGGGAGTGGTAATTAAAATATTAAAACTATCATCAGATAGAGACAATCAATAATATCTCAAGTAAAGATGATGAATAACATACTGATTGGTTTACACCTCATCAAAACCAGTTAAAAATTAGTTAATAATGGGAGGTTTCAGTAATGTCAGCCAATATTTTAAAAATTTCGCATGAAGACATTATTTACTATCTCAAGATAGCGTGTCAAATACCCGGAATATTAGATGCGATCGCCACTCAGAAAATTATTGCAGAAGCAGCAGAGAAAGCAGGAATTGAAATAGCCATAGAAGAACTGCAAACAGCAGCAGATAATCTGCGTTTCACTAACAGACTATTCAAAGCAGAAGACACCTGGAACTGGTTAGAAAAACATCATCTTTCCCTAGATGATTTAGAAGAAATAGCCAAAATAAACCTCACATCTTCCAAATTAGCTAATCATTTATTTGCCGACAAAATCGAACCCTTTTTTTATGCTCATCAACTTAAATATTTTGGTGCAGTCACCTATGAAGTCATCTTAGATGATGAAGATTTAGCCTTAGAACTCTTTTATGCTCTAAAAGAAGAAGAAATTAGCTTTCAAGAAATCGCCCGTCAATACATCCAAAATCCCGAAACCCGTCGCGCTGGTGGCTATCAAGGAATCCGTCGCCGTACTGATTTTCGTCCAGAGATTGCGGCCGCAGTTTTCGCCGCTAATCCCCCACAAATTCTCAAACCCATGATTACACCTAAAGGAGTGCATATAATCGCAGTTGAGGAAATAATTAAACCAGAATTAGACGACAACTTACGTTTTCAAATTATGGGAGAGTTTTTCAACAATTGGTTACAGCAACAAATAGCAAATGTAAAAATTGTAGCCAATCTTCCAGAAAATACTCACACTGAAACAGCATACTCCCATGAAAATATCTAAAATTGGTATGTAAAATAACTTTCTGCACCGTCCGATCTGAATATCGGGCGGTTTACTTGACCCCATAAAATAACTTATTTACAGTAGCCAATAAACTAAAAATGTATTACTCATCAAAAACCCCAATCAAATAATCATTAATTATCCATAAAAAAAACCGGTTTCTGCTCATATCAGCTAGAAACCGGGTTAATCTAGTTTTCCTACCAGATAAATGTCCAAACTACAAAGGGGTGAAAATATCTTCAGATTGGGGATTGAGGTAAGGACGCTGCAATTCAATTTCTAGCATAGAGAAATGTTGCAAAATAGATGCTAACCTACCTGCTGGAGTATCATTATCTTGTTGCCAAACATCCAGCAAGGCATTAGCAATAATTTGGCAACGATTCATACCAAAACTCTCCCGCTCTGTAAATTTGCTGTTTGGTTCTTCCGCCAGAGCTAATCCAGGCGCTAATAACTTAGTAAACAAAGGTACTGATCCGCCAAAATAAGATTTGTTTTCTGTATATACCCTTGCTAATACTGGGCGAATAGTGTCATAGTTGTGTTTGTCAAAGTAAAGCACTGCTGAGTCACAACGTCCATAATCTGAGGGATTATATAGAGCCTTAAATGTGAAAGGAACCGACAAAGCATTGAGTTGAGTAGTCAAACCATCCATCACAGCCACCGCACCCTCTGGCGATAAATTAAAGTAAATCCGCACTATTTCTTGCTCACCGTGAGCAGCCGCATTACCAACAGCCATATAAAACCCATTTTGTACGACATTTTTAGGCAATTTGATGGCCACTACACTACCAATATTCACAGCTTTATCTTTTGGTGCTAAATGAATATCACGCTCAATATGTACAGTTAAACCACCCTTATGCACAGCTAAAGCCCCATCTGTTTCTTCTTTTACCACCAGCCAATCCTTGCTCCAGTAGCCTTCTCCCCGGTTGTTTTCATGTAGGCGATCGTAAAAACCTATATCTACACCCAAAAAGCTATTGTTTTCTAAATCAGGATTCAATGCTACATTTGTTGACTCACTATCTGCCTTTTTCAATGACCCGTTGTAGTAGAAACCATACAGAAAACCACGTAATTGTATAGCTAAATACTTTCTTTGCAGGTCTAAGGGCAATTTTTGAAAGCGGGAAACTCCTTGCTCAGTTAATTCTGGGGTTTTATAGTTTGGATGCTGGATAGAATAGTAAGAAACAATTTCAATCTTATGAATAATGTCTTGTATTGATGTCTGCAACGGCTCTGGAATAGTTGCTAGTTGAGTTTGTACCGAATCTAATAATTGCATAAGAAATCACCTGTGAATAAGAAAGTGTGATGAAAAAATTGCTTGTATAGAAAAGAGCAAGGCAATATCGGCTGGTGTTCCAGCCAACTTTGTCATCTCATAGCCTTTAAAGTGTGGGTGAATATCTTGTGGGGGTAAGGTCAGAAGCATCCATACCAAAAACAGTTGGGATAGATACTTCTGGACGACACAATAAACTCTTAGCAACTTGCAACATACTGACACCTGAGTTACTAAAGGTTTTTTCGTGCTGGAGTGTTGCTTGAATAGATTGAATTAAAGCTAAACCGCAAAATTGCACTACTCGTAGTAAGAAATCGGGACGACGCTCTAAAACTTCGGGAAATTCAGCTAAATAAGCCTTAACTAGTGCAGATAGTGAAGGACGGAGTGACTGTAATGGTGTAGTCGCTAAACGTAAAGACTCTTCAATTTCTATCCCTTTACCAACTACTACGCTGTATAGCCATAATTGCAGATAACTAGCCAGCAATGAGCCTAAATCGTTAGCTGGATCTCCCCAAGAACAGCGCTCCCAGTCAATTAATCTAATTATGCTTTGATCTGAGGAAGACAGATTTAAATTCACATCTTCCCAATTTAAAGCAATGAGAATATTGTTCAGCTTCAGGTCATTATGAGTCAAACATAAGGGCGTGAAAGAATTACCCAAATCAGCGATCGCCTGACCCAAACTATCGTAACGTTGATAAAGAGCAAAAAATTTCAACCCGTCAGATGGAACATTACCGAAAATTTCCGGCGTAATTCTATCAATTCTCTGGTTTACCTTTGGTACATCTTGATTCCCCGATTCTTGGGAACTTTCAAAAAACCCCCGATACTCTGGACTTTGAATACTAACCCGATGAATTAATGCCAGAATAGTTCCCACTGTTGTAGCTACCTGGGTGGGAAAGATATTTTCTTTTGTGTAGAAGTCCGCCAAATCCCGGTAGTTAGTCAGATAATTGAAAATAATGATGGAATTTTCAGCATCAAAATGTACTGCTTCTGAAAGCAAAGGATGTATGTAGCTAAGTTCTGGATTTTTTTGTAAAAACTCATGAATTCGCCATTCCTGCACAAACTCCCCTGCCGTTTTTCCTTCTCGGTTGTGGCGTTCTTGCTTAACTAGAAGTTTTTTGCTTAGTTTTTTGTCTCCTAGTAAGCTGAGTAACAAGTTAAAGTTTTTCGCAGGTTTTAGTTCAATATTGCTCGATGAACGTTCTTCTTCAGTACATAGTCCCTGATTAATTAAGTAGTCAAAAACATTTTGATTGCTTAATAAAAATGGCATGGCGTTATATACTCCTCAGTAATGCAAAAATTTGTTGCTGGTTAATCAAGAAACTGTATAACCACAGAATTCCTAACCAAGCATTGATTGCCCACAACATTTTTTTAGTGATCATGTCAATTCTTGATTCAATGAAGCAGGGACAAACAGATAAAATGAATCATCAAATTCCGCACTAACGAATGACTTTGTTAATGAAACAATGCTATAGATTCCAAATGCTGATAACATCAGATCAGCCAGCTTATAAGTAAAATTCAGCACCTGATAAAAGCCATAGTGGTATGGATAGTCCTCACCGCCATATATAGATCGAGAATAAATATCATTTATCTCCAGCAGAAAACTGTCTGAGTCAGTATAGTGCAGTTCAGGAATGATAATTTTTGCCATTTGCTTTCCACACACATTATTGAGGAGTTAGTCACTAAAAATTTGTCAAATCCCTTCAATAGGTCAAAACCCCTCCTCCCAACTCAACTGGTTGTCTTACTCCTGTCCCTCATTGCTTCCATAAAACTAGTACAGAGCATATGGATAGGTTGCACTGTATGACTTAGCTATATAAGTAGCATGACCAATGCCATATACACCGACAAATGCCCCCGTTAACGCCGTAAATGTAATACCACCCACAACAGCGTATTCATCCCTAAACAGAGAATTTGTATCACTGAGTTCATTAAGAAAGCTTTCACAATCTTGGAACAATTCAGAACCAGCAGCGTCTAATTGAGAAAGTCTGATATTAGCCATGATGTACTCCTAAAAGACTTGTGAAGACTTGTTTCAATGAAAATTAAGAGAGTTGAGTCTGCTTACCAGGCTCCCAGGGATGTTTCATCCCCGAAGAGCCATTTATTATTTACCGCAAATCATTACAGAACTAGACTGAATGACTTAGCTAACAAGGTCACGTGCTCAATACCGTAGGTGTAAACAAAAGCTTCAGCCAGCTTAGTCAGTGTAATAGGATTGCTCACACCTGCGACAGCAGTACCAACAACTTGACCACCAGAGATGGAATCTACATCACTGAGTTCATTAAGAAAACTCTCGGAATCTTGGAACAACTCAGAACCAGCAGCGTGTAATTGAGAAAGTGTGATATTAGCCATGATGTACTCCTAAAAGACTTGTGAAGACTTGCTAGTTTCAGTGAAGATGAAAATTTTTCATCTATCCGCCCGGCTCTCAGGGGCGATTATGTTTCATCCCTGAAGAGCCATTAATCTCAGTAATTACCCAATGTCATTACAGAACTAGACTGAATGACTTGGCTAATAAGGTGACATGCTCAATGCCGTATACATAGACATAGGCTTCAGCCAGCTTAGTTAAGGTAATAGGATTACTGACACCTGCGACAGCAGTACCAATAACTTGACCACCAGAGATGGAATCTACATCACTGAGTTCATTAAGAAAACTCTCGGAATCTTGGAACAATTCAGAACCAGCAGCCTGTAGTTGAGAAAGTGTGATATTAGCCATGATGTACTCCTAAAAGACTTGTGAACTTGTTGAGACTTGTTAGTTTCAGTGAAGATCAAGATGGTTTTTGATGGCTTTTTTTTAAAAAGCCATCAATCTCAGTACATACCGGAGTTATTAGATACCAGGCGCACTGACTGACTTGGCTAAAACGGTAACGTGACCAATGCCATAGGTATAGACAAAAGCCTCAGCTAACTTAGTCAGTGTCTGAGGATCACTGACAGCAGCTTGAGCAGCAAGACCACCGCCAAAGCCTATTTGTCCACCAGAGATGGAATCTACATCGCTGAGTTCATTCAGAAAACTTTCCGCATCTTGGAATAGTTCAGAACCAGTAGCGTGTAGTTCAGACAGTGTAATATTTGCCATGATGTACTCCTAAAAGACTTGTTCTCATGAAACTGAAGATTGCCTAGATTAGCTAGACCTCAGAGATTATTGGTGATTACAAAAGTACGTGACTTTTTACCTTTAATCCCTGGCAAACCATCAAGCTCAGTAGTGACTGAGAAGGATTAAATTCCACTTAGACTGAATGATTTTGCCAACACGGTAACGTGACCAATGCCATATGTGTAAACATAGGCTTCAGCCAATTTAGTTAGTGTTATGGGGTTGCTAACACCAGTCGCGGCGACTTGTCCACCGGAGATGGTCTCTACATCGCTGAATTCATTAAGAAAACTTTCGGAATCTTGGAACAATTCAGAACCAATAGCGTGTAGTTCAGACAGTGTAATATTAGCCATGATTTACTCCTAACAGTCTTTTCGCAATTAAGCAGTTGCACAATCAACCTGTGTTTGCTTAACTGATACTGTCATTTTTATTTATGAAAAATCAGAAAGTCAAGGCTAAAACCCTGCTTAAAAAGACATATATTCCATAGTTTTGTCTTACTAAAAACAATGATTTAAACACAGAATAAGGAATAATGAATAGGTAACAGTGATTGCCAGGACATCATATGATTACATAAAAAAAATCGCGCTGTAAGTTGATTAAACTCAAAAAGCACGATAATTATTAAAACAGCGATCGCCCGGACATGATATGATTACATAAACAATCGCGCTGTAAGTTGATTAAACTTACAAAAGGTTTAATTCTTGATTAACTAGGTTTCTAGCACCAGAAATCGCTGCATCCATTCGGCCTCTTAAGTTAAAAATCAGGTTATTTAGATTTTTATCTAAAGCATTGCTTAGAGATTGTTGGTTAACTTCGCTGATTCCTGATGTGAATGTTGTTCCTTCACTTCCCTTGACTTTTTGCATTTCCTCATCTGTTATTTCATTCATAATTTGTTGGGCATTATTGGGGTACAAGTTGTAAATTTTTGTCTTGGCCATGTAATTTACTCCCTAAATAGTTATACTGAAATTACCTAAGATTAATCTATTTATTATATTTTGCATTGGCATTCAAAAAAATCAATAAATTTTGTAATTTTTTTGGACAAAACTCAAGTATTTATGTCGGAAAAACAGATGTTTTTAATCTGTTTTTTATAAACATCTGTAGTGCGGGCATCCTGCCTGCTACGCTTCGATAAATTAAAGGCGTAACAGCTTAATAACTTCTTGATAGAGACGCGATATCTCACGTCTCTAGGTAAGTTTTAATTTTAAGTTTTAATTTTGGGCTTGTAATGGCGAAGTGGGTATTTTGACATCTATGGGCGTAATTGATGCGGCTAACTTTGTCAATGGCGGTTTAATGGCGCTCTGATTCCCCACTACTAGAATCACCAGTTGCTCCGGCTTGAGGTATTCTCGTGCTACCCGTTGTACATCGGCTTCTGTTGTACCTTCTACGCCTTTTTGATAGCGAAATAAGAAATCAGCAGGATAACCGTAATATTCGTATCGCATCAATCGTGATAAAGTTTGAGCAGGGTCTTGAAAGTTGAATATAAAAGAATTTAGGGTAGATTCCTTGGCAAAAGCTAATTCTTTTGCTGTGATGGGTTGAGTTTGGATGCGTTTAATTTCCGCTTGTAAGGCTTGGATAAACTGGACAGTGGCATCAGAGCGGGTTTGCCCACCTGCAATAAACATTCCTGGATGGTCAAAGCGGGCGCTCCAGTAACCATATACAGAGTATGCTAAACCCTGGCGCGATCGCACCTCATTTAACAACCTTCCACCAAAACCGTTTAATACTCCGTTCAATACATCCAAAGCTGCATAATCAGGACTGTCGAACCTACCGCCCAGATGCCCCATCAACACACTACTCTGAGTTAGTTGTGGTTGATCCACAAAAAACACACCACCTGTATTAGCTGGCCTAACTTCTAATAACTGGGGCTGGGTAATTTGGGGTTGCGCCGGCCAATCGCCAAATTTACCTTGAATGAGCGATCGCATTTTTTGCGGTTGAAAATCCCCCACAATCCCCAAAATCATCTTATTAGGATGAAAATATTGCCGGTAAAACTCCACCAAATCTTTCCGCTCAATATTATTTACCGTGGCATACTCCATTGTTCTGGCATAGGGGCTATCCTGCCCATAAATTAACTTTTGCAATTCCCGACTGGCAATATCATCTGGATCATCATTACGTCTGGCAATACTGCCCTTAGCCTGAGTTTTCACTAAATCTAACTGTTTTTCCTCAAATACAGGCTCTCTCAGCACCTCAGCAAACACATCAAACACCGTTTCTAAATCTTCACTGAGGGCATCAAAACTAGCAACACCGGAACTTCCACCAATAATGGTTTCCACCGCAGCAGCCCGTTGTTCTAACATCTGATTGATCTGATCAGGAGAATGCTTTTTAGTTCCCCCCGTCCGCATCACCGCACCAGTAAAACCAGCCAAGCCAATTTTATCACTTGGTTCCCAGCGATCGCCTGTCCGCACCAAAGCCAGACCACTTACCAACGGCAGATCATGATTTTCCATCAAATACACCACCAAACCGTTTTCCATGACAAATCGCTCATATTCAGGTAACCTAATTTCAGGTAACGGTGCCAGTTCCAACTCAGTATAATGCTTCGCCGCTGCTGTTGCTGCCCAAGAAAAGTTAAAACTAATCAATAAACAAGCAACAGCCAGAATCAAACCATAAAATAGCCCCTGACTTTTACCCAATCTCAATTGAACATTAAAAATTTTTAATGGCATCGGCCTTTTACTCTCCGTATTACTATGGTGTCTGCGGTTCATCTTTTGACAATAACTTGCCTATTGTGCGATTTTCTGGTGTAAAAGTTGCCTTAGCCACCCTTTGAACATCAGCAGGTGTCACCGCAGCAATTTGATCTAACTGCTTAAACAGATTTCGCCAAGAACCAGTTTTTACTTCCGCTTCCAACAACTGCTGTGCCATACCCATATTAGAATTCAGACTACGTAACAAACCAGCACGGGCTTGGGTTTTTACTCGTTGTAACTCAGCCTCAGTCACAGGTTCAGTTTTCAACTTTTCAATTTCTTTTCCCAAAGCCATGGCCACCTCATCCACCGTATGACCCGGAGCAGTAAGCGCATAAAACAACATTAAGTTTGGGTACTTATTCCCAGGGAAACCACTAAAACCCTGAGCGGTTAACGCCAATCCCTGCTCCTCTACTAAATATTTATACAAACGCGATGTCCGCCCATCACTTAATAAACTGCCAATAATCCCATAAACCACATCATCGGTATGCGTAACTGATGGGCGGTGATAGCCTTCTAAATACCAAGGTTGAGAAGGTAGTTCTAAAGTAAATTCTCGCGTTTGTGTTTGGGGCGGTTCAACGGGAATATTTACCTTTGCTTTTGGTCTGGCTGGATAGCGTCCAAAATAAACCTTTGCTAGTTTTTTTACCTCAGACCCATTCACATCTCCCACAATGGCAATGGTTAAATTACTCGGTACATAATGACTATCAAAAAAGTTTTGCACATTTTTGGGGGTGAGATTACGTATATCTTCTTCATAACCAATTGTTGGTCGTTTGTAAGGATGGACTGTAAAGGCAGTATCAATCAACTTCTCCACCATCATACCAATGGGCGAATTATCTACCCGCACCCGACGCTCTTCTAAAATTACATCTTTTTCTTTGTAAAATTCACGCTGAATTACAGGTTCTAAAAATCGTTCTGACTCCAGTGACATCCACAGTTTCAATTTATTGGCAGGAAAGCTATAAAAATATTTAGTAGCTTCCGCCGATGTAGTAGCATTTAAACCCACACCACCTGCTTGTTTGACAATTTGCCCCAATTCATTTTGTTTAATCAGTTGACTCGCCTGAGACTCTATTTGCTTAAATTCTTTTTGCAATTCAGCCACATCATCTTGTTTGCTATTCGCTTTAGCGGTTCTAATTTGGGCATCTAATTGTTCCAAGCGGTCTAATAAAAGTTTTTCCGCTTCGTAGTCTTTTGTACCAATGCGCCTTGTTCCTTTAAATGCTAAATGCTCTAAAAAGTGTGCTACACCCGTTTGTCCAACCGGCTCATCCACCCCACCTACATCTGCGTAAGTAACAAAAGAAACTACCGGGGCTTGATGCTGTTCCAAAACAATGAATTTTAAGCCATTGTCCAGGCGAAACTCAGTTAATTTCTCAATTACCCCATCTAAATAAGGTTGAATGGAATTTTGCTCTACTCTGGTTTGACGAAATTGACGGATTCTTTCTACAGGATTTGCAGTTTGAGTTACAGCAAGAGCCACGTTTGGCACTAACCCCCACCATAAAACTACAACTACCATCAAAATGGTCGAGAGCCGACCCAGTGTGATAGTGACTTGATTTAACCAATGCAAAATTAAACGACTGGGGTGATTCATAAAGGAAAACAAAACTAAACTGCCATTACTTCCGAAATATGCCAGCTAACAGACTTAGGCGTTAATGTTGTGTTAAGCTTTCTATGCTTTTTGTCTTAGACGCTAAACAATAATGATACAACTAGGGTTACTAAGATTACAAAACAATTGCTATGCGAGTTTTTAATTCATCACACCCTTCAGAAACACAAACACGTACCCGGATTTTACAGACAGCACAGAAGTTATTTGCCTCCAAGGGATTTGATGGCACCACTACCCGCGACCTAGCCCAAGCAGCAGGTGTTGCTGAAGGCACTTTATTCCGTCATTTTGCCAATAAAAAATCAATTTTAGTGGAAGTAGCCACCAATGGCTGGGTGGATATCTTAACAGATTTGCTCACAGAATTGAGCGAAATGGGCAGTTATAAGGCTGTTGCCCAGGTAATGCGTCGCCGGATGTGGAATTTACATAAAAATGTAGATTTGATGCGAGTTTGTTTTATGGAGGTGCAGTTTCATCCAGACTTGCGCGATCGCATTCAAGTAGAAGTGATTAGCAAAATGACCGATGTGGCAGAAGCTTTCTTTCAAACAGCCATGGATAAAGGCATTTATCGCCAAACTGATGCCAAATTAGTGGCTAAGGTTTTTTTAGGAATGTTTGCCGTCGCAGGTTTTTCTAACAACACAATCATTGCTCCAGATGCTTCCCCCCAAGAAATGCAGCAAATGGCAGAAGGATTAGCTGACATCTTTCTTAATGGTGTGTTAGTTAAGGATTAAAATATCAACACTCACAACTAAGCAATATTTTTGCTTGTTCAGTCCATTGTTGGACTACATCCATGGCTGGACATAAATCTCGTCGCTGCATTGTTGATACCTGTAGGCGCATAATTTGTTGATGCAATCGCTGGGTGTGAGTTTGAGCTAATTGATCTACAGAACCAATACCAGAATGCAGCAATAAACCGCAATATTGCCATCCGATACCAGGAATACGCGCCAAATCCGCTAAAGCAACCCACTTATTCACATATTGAATATTTACCTCTAATTTATTTGCTAAAGCTACCCTGGCTTCTCCAGTTTTTCCCTGTTCGATTAGTTCTTTTGTGGTGGTAATGCCACAATTTTGCAGTCGCCCTTGATCTTCCTGAGTTAATCCTGGTAGCTGTTCAACTGGCCAGTGACAAGATTTAATGGGGTGTTTAGCATGGGGATATTTACTAAGCATTGGGAAAAGTGAAGTATGAGGATTTAGAAATATTGTGACTTAGGTTATGATTATATTGGCAAAATTTTGTTTGTTTGCTAGGAGTTAACTTTTAACTTTTGACCTCAACACCGAAAACATCCAGCCAATTGTATGAAACAGACTTTGTAGCATGGACAGAACATACTGTCCAATTAATTCGCGCTGGTCAATTTGCACAGGTAGACTGGGACGCAGTAATTGAGGAAATCGAAAGCTTGGGCAGGTCAGAAAAACAAGAGTTGAAAAGCCGCTTGGAGGTATTATTACAACACTTGCTCAAGTGGCAATACCAGTATCAGCGACAAAGTGGGTCCTGGCGAAATACCATTGATGAGCAACGTCACCGAATCACAGATTTACTACAAGACAGCCCCAGGATAAAATATTATCCAGAAGTGGTTTTAGCAGAGTGCTATAGTCGAGGACGGAAAGCGGCTATTAATGAAACTGAACTATCACCGCATCAGTTTCCCCTGGAATGTCCTTACACCATAGCCCAAATTCTCGATCCTGAGTTTTTGCCCACAGCATCTTAAATTAATTCCCCCCGCATCACCGTTACTGCTTGTCCCGACAGAAACACGCGATCGCCCCCAGAATAGCGCAGCTTAACCACCCCACCGCGACGGGACGCCTGAAAAGCTAACAACTCATCCTTACCCAAGCGATCGCGCCAGAAAGGAGCGAGACAACAATGGGCCGCCCCAGTCACTGGGTCTTCATCTATACCCAATCCCGGAGCAAAAAAACGAGAAACAAAATCATAATCAGAATCGCCATTAGTTTGGCTAGTGACAATCACATTCGCCGTGGGTAACCTTCGTAACTGCTGAAAATCAGGGCGCATTTGTCGCACCAACTCCTCAGACTCCACTTCCACCAAATACCCCAAAGAATTTTTTAGTACAGATTGACAAGGTACACCCAGAGCTACACTTAATTCCGGAAGAGTAACAGTCACTTGAGATAAAATCACCGGAAAATCTAAGCAAATCCACTCCCCCAAGCGTTCAGCAATCAAAACACCGCTTTTAGTATAGAAACGGGCAACTTCATTAGGTAACAAATATCCCTCCGACCATAGCACATGAGCGCTCGCCAAAGTTGCGTGACCACAAAGAGGCACTTCCACCGTGGGTGTAAACCAACGTAGACTAAAACCATCATACTCTCGAATCAAAAAAGCCGTCTCAGATAAATTCATTTCCTGGGCTACATTCTGCATCCAGTTATCATCTTGAGACTCAGACAAAACACACACCGCAGCAGGATTACCCGCAAAACATATATTAGTAAAAGCATCAACTTGAGTAATAACCGTACCTTTGCCCTTAATCATTAATTTTGAGGTAATTAAACTATCCTAAATATAGGGCATTTAATCACAGCAGCCACGATAGCCGGCAAGACTTGTACTGAACCCTAGACACCTAAGCCGTGGCTATGCCGTTAGGCTGTTGCTAGAGTGTTACCCAGACAAATCATAGGACGGTTTACCACCTCCATTAATAACGGTATCTAGTTGCTCAACTCTGGATAAAAACTACTAAGCTGTAAATAGTACCGAAAAACTTTACCCAAAATTCACCAATCCCTCCAGCAACCCTTAACCTGGACGGTTCACACTGAAAAAGAGTAGCGAATTACCTGTAACTACATTATGTTTGATGCCTTATCTCAACGTTTAGAAACCGCATGGAAGAAACTGCGGGGACAAGACAAAATATCGAAATCCAATATTCAAGACGCTTTACGGGAAGTGCGCCGCGCTTTATTGGAAGCAGATGTCAATCTTCAAGTGGTCAAAGACTTTATTAGCGAAGTCGAAACCAAAGCACAAGGGGCTGATGTCCTCACCGGAGTGCGACCAGACCAACAATTTATCAAAATTGTCCACGATGAATTAGTACAAGTCATGGGAACAGAAAACGTTCCCTTAGCAGAAGTTGAAGAAAAACCAACAATTGTCCTAATGGCCGGGCTGCAAGGTACTGGTAAAACCACAGCTACCGCCAAATTAGCCTTACACCTGCGGAAATTAGAACGCAGCTGCTTATTAGTAGCCACAGACGTATATCGCCCAGCAGCTATTGATCAGCTGATAACTTTAGGCAAACAAATTAACGTCCCAGTTTTTGACCTGGGTAGCCATGCTGACCCCGTAGAAATAGCCCGTCAGGGTGTAGAACGTGCCAGGGACGAGGGTATTAATACAGTTATTATTGATACAGCAGGTCGTCTGCAAATTGACGAAGACATGATGGGCGAACTAGCCCGCATCAAAGTCACAGTGCAACCACATGAAACCTTGCTGGTGGTGGATGCCATGACTGGTCAAGAAGCCGCCAATCTTACCCGGACATTCCACGAAAAAATCGGAATTACCGGAGCAATCCTCACTAAACTAGATGGTGATAGCCGTGGTGGTGCAGCCCTGTCAGTGCGCCAAATTTCCGGTGCGCCCATTAAATTTGTAGGGGTCGGGGAAAAAGTCGAAGCCCTACAACCTTTTTATCCTGACCGCATGGCATCCCGAATTTTAGGCATGGGTGATGTTCTAACCCTCGTGGAAAAAGCCCAGGAGGAATTTGACCTGGCAGATGCCGAAAAAATGCAGGATAAAATCCTGTCAGCCAAATTTGATTTTAACGACTTCCTCAAACAGTTACGGTTACTCAAAAATATGGGTTCATTGGGGGGTATCATGAAATTGATTCCCGGAATGAACAAAATTTCAGATGACCAACTCAAGCAGGGAGAAACCCAGCTGAAGCGCTGCGAGTCTATGATTAATTCTATGACCCGCCAAGAACGCCAAGACCCCGATTTACTCGCCAGTTCTCCCAGTCGCCGACGGCGAATTGCTAAAGGATCTGGTTACAGAGAACCCGATGTGAGTAAACTAGTAGCTGATTTCCAAAAAATGCGAAATCTCATGCAGCAAATGGGTCAAGGGCAAATGCCCGGAGGAATGCCAGGAATGTTTGGCGGTGGCATGGATAACGCTTTTGCAGGTGGTGGTAATCGTCCAGCTGCCCCCGGATGGCGGGGTTATAATAGCGGCGTTACCCCCAAAAAGAAAAAAAACAAAGACAAAAAAAAGAAAGGCTTCGGCAGTCTTTAGCGGAAATCAACAGTTAGTTCACTGATTTTATAGCCAGGAATGCTAGGCAAGTGCTAAAATTAGCATTTCAGTATCAACCAACAGGAGAAATAGTCCTCAACCATGATTAAATTGCGCTTGAAGCGATACGGCAAAAAGCGGGAACCAAGTTACCGCATCATTGCCATTAACAGCCTAGCTCGTCGCGATGGCCGTCCTCTAGAAGAACTCGGATTCTACAACCCCAGAACTGATGAAGTGCGATTAGATGTTCCCGGTATCGTCAAGCGACTACAACAAGGCGCTCAACCCACTGATACCGTCCGTCGCATTTTAGTAAAAAACAATGTTTTTGAACAGGTCAGTGCTTCAACCCCATCTTAATGCTCGAATCAGATCATCAAAACCAAGCCCCAACTATGTTGGGCTGGTTAAGTTTTTGATCCAGCCGTTTTTAGAATCTCCAGAGAGTTTAAGTGTTGATTGTGAATTTTCCCACACCCTTAAACGGGCTTGGATTCGTATCGCCTTTGACGATAGAGACAAAGGCAAGGTCTTTGGCCGAGGGGGACGCAACATTCAGTCTATCAGAACGGTAATTGCGACAGCAGCCGAACTTGCTGGACAAAAAGTATACTTAGATATGTATGGTAGCAATACCTTGGGACGGGAGGAAAACTCCTCGGAAGACCATCAGCAAAGGCGATCGCCAGAACCCAGAATGGCAGACAGAAGTGTAAATATACCCAAACCTGTTGTCAAGCCGCGAACTCGCTAGTTAACCCCAAGAAAATCTGAGCGGCTGTGGTTACTCCCGCTCAGATATTCCCGTCAAACATACCAAAACTGCACTTGACAAATTCCACACAAATTTCACAATAAATACCTATGGCAGATGCCTTGATAATTCACCTGCCTAATATTCCCAGCGCCATCGCCCTCGCCGGTGATAGAGAAGAAAATCTCAAATTATTATCCCGGCAAACAGGCGCTAGTTTGGTGTTGCGCGGGCAAGAACTACACATTGGCGGTACACCAGCACAAATGAATCTGGCCGCTCAATTAGTGCGATCGCTGGAACCAATCTGGAGTAAAGGTAACACCATCTCCAGTGCCGACATCATAACAGCCCGTCAAGCCCTGGACACCCATCGACAAGATGAACTTCAGGAATTACAGCGAGACGTTTTAGCTAAAACTCGTCGCGGTGAAGAAATCCGCGCTAAAACCTTTCGACAAAAACAATACATAAACAACATACGTAGGCATGACCTGACGTTCTGCATCGGCCCAGCCGGTACAGGTAAAACTTATCTCGCAGTTGTAGTGGCTGTGCAAGCACTCCTGAACAACCAAGTAGAAAAACTGATCCTAACCCGTCCTGCTGTAGAAGCCGGGGAAAAATTAGGCTTTCTCCCCGGAGACCTACAACAGAAAATTAACCCCTACCTGCGCCCCCTTTACGACGCGATTTATGAATTTATCGATCAAGAAAAAGTCCCCAGTTTAATGGAACGTGGCGTGATTGAAGTAGCCCCACTAGCCTATATGCGAGGACGCACCCTTAATCATGCCTTTGTGATTGTAGATGAAGCCCAAAACACCACACCCGCCCAGATGAAAATGGTATTAACTCGTTTAGGTTTCCGTTCTCGCATGGTGATTACAGGTGACACAACACAAACTGACCTACCCGTGAACCAAAAATCAGGACTAGCACTAGCCCTACAAATTCTCAATAACGTTGAAGGTATCAGCTTTTGCGAATTTACCCAGCAAGATGTTGTCCGCAATCCCTTAGTTCAGCGCATAGTCGCCGCTTACGAAAAGTATGAAAATTGACACTTGCCAGCCTAAAGGCCATCGGCTTCTGTAATCTACGTCCTAACTTAATGTCTCCTAGGGGTGTGAAATGAAGGCAATTTGGAGTTTTAGTTTACTTATTTTATACCTACTCGGATGGAGTAGTACAGCAATAGCAGGAGAATTATCTCAAAGGTTAGCAAATTTCCCCCACTGGGAACAACTCACCTCAGTGCAACCCCCCCAAGGGGACTTAGTGTATCCTGATTGGATGGCAGGCTCATGGCAAGTTACCTCTACATTAGTAGATTTAGCAGCCCCCCTAGCCCCGGATATCGTCAGCCCCGGATTTGAATCTAACCGCCAACAACTCCATCAGCCCGTCAGCTTTTTAGTGCGTTTTATTCCACAAACTACCACTACCAGGTTAAGATTCTTACCCACTATCACCAATAAAGCCACAAAATTAGTAGCAGATCGAGCATTTAACAGCTTAAACTTAGCCAAAGCTTATTTAGGTGACCAAACTGTATTATCAGTCAAAGTAGACCCACGCACACCCAACCGCCAAATTACACAACTGCAGGGCGATCGCCAATTAGTTTCCATCATCACAGCAAGAACCACAGAAACCCCATCACCAGAAGAATTTATCACCTCAGAACTATTTCAACAACTATTTAAAGCTGGTTCCTCTCCCTATTTCAACACAGTGGAATCCACCACTGCATACCATAAACTTCTCTCCTCTCATCCCGCAATAGTAGCAGATCAAGTAACTGCCGTTTATCTTTCACCCCAAGATCCCGATTACTTCACCGCAGCCTCTCGCCCAGTCGCCCTTTATCGCTATCGCCTGGAATTTTCACGCCCTGTACTATCCACTACTCCCGAGGATTGATTTAGCAGCTTACCACTTGAACACCTTGTAACATAACAGTAGTATAGGTATTTATAGCCAATTTCGCCTCCTTGGATGGTGTGCATCATGGCAAAATTTCAGGATATTGTCAAATACTTTGATGCTTACTGGAAATTGAGTATTTTCAGTATTGCCGCATCCAGCATCTACGAAATCATTGACTTAGTTGTACCTTATGCCATTGGTCAAATTATAAATATACTATCCCATCAGCCCATAGACGCACCAATACAAACCGCCATCACCAACATAGCACAACTAATCAATTACCCAGTTAATCAAACCCTATCATTGACCGTACTACTAACTTTAATTTTCCTAGTCACAGTAGTCAAAGCCCCCACACAACCTTGGCTAACAACTTGGTTCCACTGGGACATCCCCTTAAGAGCGCGTCGAGAGCAAACAGCAGCAACCATCGCCAAAATTCTCACACTGCCACTAGAATTTTACGACCAACATAACCCCGGACGCATTGCCAGTAGAGTAACCAAAGGGCTGGTCAACCACACTTGGACATATCCCGAAATAGCCGGACAGTTGATTCCTAAACTGTTTCGTGTCTTGGGCATCTTTGTATTTATTTTATTGATTTCCTGGCAAATTGCCCTTTTATATCTCATTTCCTTTATATTTATCCTCATCTTTAGTGTCAAGAGCTTACAACGGATAATTTGGCACGAAAGTCGCCTGGATAAATACATGGAAAGTACCGAAAGCCACACATCAGAATTAATCACCAACATCAAAACAGTCAAAGCATTTGCCACAGAATATCAAGAACTCAAGCGCCAAAAGCAACGTTTAGAACGTGAATTCACAGTAACCGACTATCGCATCCATAAAGGATATGTCAAACTGCTCACCTGGCAAAAAACCATAATTCAGATTTGCGTCTTTACCATCTTAGGTTTAACCCTAGCAGCAACAGTAGGGGGAAGAATTACTCTTGGTCACTTCATCATGACATTAACACTCTCCAGCATGGCCTATGCCGAATTAGAACCCATTAGCTTAGTCGCCGAAATTTTCGCCCGGCGCTATTCTTCCATGCTACGGTTTCACGAATTTTTACAAGAACCCATTGCATCTGACACAGATGGTCTTTTAGACGAGAAACAGCAAACCCAATCACCTTATAAATTCACAGGCAAAATAGAATTATCACACATTAGTTTTGCCTACGATCACATAAGCCAGGTATTACAAGACATCAACCTATTAATACAACCATATGAAACAGTCGCCTTAGTTGGGCGCTCCGGTTCAGGTAAATCCACCTTAGTTAAACTGCTGCTGCGGTATTTTGAACCACAACAAGGTCAAATTTTTATTGATGGTCAAGATATTCGCACCTTAGATGTCGGTAAATATAGGCGCAGATTAGCCATTGTTCACCAAGAAGTAGACATTTTCAACGGCACTGTATTACATAACCTCACCTATGGCAAACCCAATGCCACCCTAGAACAAGTCAAACAAGCCTGTACAATTGCCAGAGTAGATGAAGTGATCGAACACCTACCCCAGGGTTATTACACCCTTGTCGGAGAACGAGGAGTCAGATTATCTGGAGGACAAAGACAGCGCTTAGGTATAGCCAGAGCCTTGTTAGTAAAACCAGATGTACTCATTTTTGACGAAGCCACCTCCAGCTTAGACTACGAATCAGAACGCTCCATTCAATTGGCCATGCGCTCCATTCAGGGAACCTGCACCACAATCATCATCGCCCACCGTCTCAGTACCATCAGGGAAGCCGATAAAATAGTAGTCCTAGACCAAGGTAGAATTGCCGAACTAGGCAGTCATGACCAACTATTGCGTCATCAAGGCATTTACCACCGCTTACATTCCCTACAAGAAACCGGAGAACTCCTCAATTAGTAATCTCTAGGCTGAATCAATATTTTTTAGCAAAGTTTTTTAGCAAAGTTTTTTAGCAAAGTTTTTTAGCAAAACACTTGCGCTTTTGAAAATGTGGTGCTATATTAGGTGAATGTGAGACAAATGGGTCGGTGTCCGAGTGGTTAATGGAGACGGACTGTAAATCCGTTGGCTAGCGCCTACGCTGGTTCAAATCCAGCCCGGCCCACCTTCTCGCCCGTGTGGCTCAGTGGTAGAGCACACCCTTGGTAAGGGTGAGGTCACGAGTTCAATCCTCGTCACGGGCTTTTTATTTAAAACCTTGTTGTATCTGGTCTTTAAGGTTCAGTTATGGGAAAGCCATCAACTCTCTTAAATTACTTTCTACCAATTTTCTACCAAAAGTAAATACTACCCAGTGAAATTTTTGGTAGTCAGTACCTTTGTATTAGATAGAAAATATAATTTACTAGTTTTCTATAAATAGTACATTTTTACTTTATAACGTATCTACATAGTTTATAGAATACTTACAGGTGTTTAATGTCTACTCCGGGTGAAGTAAAAACTTATAAACTATATAGCTACTATAAGGTCACACCGCTACAGGTGGCTAACACTAGATATTAAATAAACTACATATAATCTGACTACATAACAAAATGAATAATTCCTATGATAGTAAACTAATTTAACAAAAAATTAAGATAGCTAAAATTATTAGTTATTTTTTTTACAAATTACCCCTTGCTAAATAAAGTCAAGTAATATGTGTATACAAACCTATTAGTTGAGTGTGAAGTACAGTCATGAAAGGGCAAACTAATACAACTCTTGTCCAATTAGCTAAACAAGGCAACCCAAAAGCTATTGAGACTTTATTAAACAGACAGCTAGAGTCTAAAGGTATAACAGCTAAAGTTGATTTAAAAGGTAATTGTTTACAAATTCTTTTAGAATCAGTTAAATTACCAGCAAAAGATAATATAGTTGAATTTTTCCGTAATTCTTTTACGAAATTAGGTTCTAGGGTAATAAAAACTGTTAAAATTTACGGCAAGCAACCAGGAGAACTATTTTTTGATTGGCATGATTCTTTTGATTTAATCCCAGAGTTAACAACAGAAAACGTTATAGAATCCGCTAAAAAAGGTAACACTGAATCAATAGCTAATCTGATAAATACTTGCCTACAAGCTGAATGTATTAAAGCTAAAGCTCAAGTAAACTTGAAAGATGGATGTTTACGAGTAATGCTGGAAGCACAAGAAACCCCACATCAAGAATTAGTCATTACTACACTAATTAATGAATTATATAAATTAAATATTGAATCTGTCAACAAATTAATATTATACGGTAAACAAATTAATGAGGATTTTCCAGAATGGCATCAAGAAATCAACTATAATTTAGGAAATAATCCAGAAGCAACAGTAGAATCTTTAGCTTTGGTTTCAGTTAATAGAACTGTATCAGAAGATATTGTCAATGTAAGCTCAATCCAACTTAATAATATAGATTCTATTAAGTTGTCAAACTATTTATATTATGATTTTTTGCAAAATAAACTATATGAACCTCTATCAATTAGGTTGAACGCTGAAGAAGAAAAGGATAAAGTTCATGATATAGTTATTGCCTTTAATATCTCTAACATAGAAGAAGATATTAAGCTATCAATTAGGCAAGTAGAAAGGCAAATAATCAAGACATTAGAAGATAACTTTAATCTCACTTTAGATGCAAATGAAGTACCAACAATATTTTATGATATATCCAATTATAAATTCTCTAATATAAGAAATGCAATTACAGGAATGGAAGAGGCTATACGTGAAGTTTTAAATTTTGACTTTCCTGAAGAAACAGATGAATTAAAAGCTTTCTTTAAGGCGGGAACAAAAGGCTTAATGGATGGTTTTTTAGTTAACACTAATGATTTTTTAGTTAACACTAATACAGAAACAACTGTAGGCATTATACTTGGTAGTATTCTTATGCCAGGTATAGGAACTGTCATTGGTGGTGCAGTAGGAAATTGGTTTGCAAGTAATAATCAGCAAAAAGAATACCAAAAGAAAATGGAGGAAATTCTTAATAAATATGATGCAGCCAAGAATAAAATAAATGAGTGTTTTCAAGTATTGCTACATAATTGTTATGAAGAAATTTCTAGTTTAATTTATAAACGTTATCATCTCAAGCTGATTACTTGTGAGGATTTTTCAGAGTCAGAACAGCTGGTTGAGCAAGGAAGGATTCATTTTGAGAATAAAAAGTTTATAGATGCTATTAGTTTTTACGATAGAGCAATTGAATTTAATTCATATAATTATATAGCTTGGCTTCATAAAGGCTGGACTTTAGTTGAGTTAAAACAATATGAAGAATCACTTCAAGCGTATGATGAAGGGTTAAAAATTGGTAAAATAGAAACTTTTTTCTTAGAATCTAAACTAGCAGTTTTACGAATTTTGGAACGATATGAGACTGTTATTTTACTATGCGACAATGCTCTTAATCAAGGTTATAATACTTTTATGATTTTATATGAAAAAGCTTTATCGTTGCATGAAATAAAGAGATATCAAGAAGCTATTGAAACCTATGATATAGTTATATCAATTTATTCTAATGATCCTGATATATACGATATATTTATCGGTAAAGCTGCTAGTCTTGTTTGGTTAGGAGATTTAAAACTTGCTTTAGAAAATTTAAAAAAAGCTGTAACATTAAACCCAGAAAATTCTCAAGAAATAATAACCTGTAGTCCTAGTTTTGATAGTTTGAGAAATGATGAAAGATTTATAGCATTGATGGAATCATCTGTAGGTATAGATTATAGTAATTTCAAAAAATTATTATCAGAAGGAAAATGGAAACAAGCGGATGTTGAAACAGCAAGACTTTTGTGTTTAGCAGTTAGAGAGAATGAAAAAAGACTTAATATTATTGACGAAATTGATACAGATGATACTTGGTTAAGTTCTGAGCATATTCCTAATATACCATCCAAAGATTTAAATACAATTAATAATTTATGGCTAACTTATAGTAACGGTAAATTTGGTTTTTCAGTACAAAAAGAAATTTACAAAAGTTATGGGGGAACTCAAGAATTTAACGGCGAAATAAGAGATAAGTTTGGACTAGCTGTTGGTTGGAGAATCGCAGATAAAGATGGCAACTACTTCTGGCGTAGTTCAGAAGATTGTCATTACCATCTTGAAAGTTCTTTCAAAGGACATCTTCCTAGTTGTTTATGGGCTGGTGTTAATGATGGTTGGTTTGGAGAAAATAGAAGGGATAGATTGATTACCCTATTTGATCATTTAGAGGCTAGTAATATAACAGATGGGAGATAATATAAAATTTGTTTCATTTACTCATTTATGGCTTAATATCCTGTACAACCATGTTTTCACACCCTTGGTAAGGGTGAGGTCACGAGTTCAATCCTCGTCACGGGCTTATTGAGATAAAATACTGACATTTAAACTAACAGTAACAGCTATTTTACGGTTAAATACCGCGATTTAGCCCGGAAACTGTCAAAGTGTGCTAAACGAGCGCGGCAGGACTCGAACCTGCGACCAACGGATTAGAAATCCGTGGCTCTATCCACTGAGCTACGCGCCCAACCTAATCTACCAACATGACACATTATATCCTGATATTGTACAAATAGGCAACTAAAAATTTCAGATTACCCATGGTCAAACAATAAGATCCATATCGCTAGTTATTTCATTTACGTAAACACAAAGTAAATAAGCCCTTGATTAGGTATATTGTGTTGTCAGGAGGTATTGGCGTGTTAATTAGCTTCCCTATGGGTAGCTGACTTTCAGGTTAGCTTCAGTGCGATCGCGAAGCTCAACCCCAACGGCACGCTAACTAATCGCAGTTTTAGCGATATTACCAAAACCAGACCACAGATCGCATAATCAACAAAGCCCCTGTGAGGAGTTATTTGCTAGTGCCATGTTTATTCTCAAACGGCAGGATGTTGAAATATCCAGTATTCAGCACCCAAAACGGGATCAGCAAGTGCCGATTCTCAATTATCAGGGACAAACCTTTCGCTTGATTAGCGTTTTTAAAGCCAGTCAAGAAGAAGAAGCTAAAGCCTTGTGGAGAGAATTAACTGATAACCGAGGGAAAGCCTGCGTCTTGCTGGAAGAACCGGATCGCTTTAGTGTATGGGGGAAAGTCCGCTTAGATCACATAGATGGTGACACTGCTAACTATAGCAACACAGAAATTTACATTCAAGGCAGTCTTTTACTGCTTCAAGCAGTGTATCTGGATATTGAAGATTTATTAGGCAATCGACAAGCCACACTCTTTGAGAAAGATATTGCTGGAATATTGCAAACGCAAAAATTTCCCGGAATATCTGACCAGGAAGCAGTGAAAAACTTGATAACAACCAACCCCCTAGATTTAGCTAAATTTCCTCCCTGGCAAGAAAACCATCTCGTCAGTTTATTACAAGAACTACATAAACTTGGCAAAACTTATTTTGGTAATGCTAACTTTGCCCATCAAGTCACTGATACATTACAAGATATGCCAGAAGTCGAGCGATCGCTGTTCATCAGTTGGCTAAATCAATCATCACTGAGTAAACTGTGGCAATAGCATGATCAATGTGGGAAAAGTGCAGCCACTATCACTGATGCTCGTGGTTAACTGGTGTAAACTGTTAAGCGGCTAATAGAAAATTAAAATAAGTAGTGCGGGCATCTTGCCCGCTATAATTATACAAATTAGATTCCTAACAGATGACCACTGGATCAATAAACCGTTTCCCACACACTAAAATATTCGAGAGTGCATTTACATAGTCAATTGTTATGAATAGTTCATACAACAAATCATACCCATCCCGATCCATCCTTTCCAATCGCAACATCATCTTGATATGTATTGCCTGGGGAGTCCTGACACTGCTATACTTCTTATTGTTTAGCGCCAAAATCCCTGGGCAAGACGGTATAGAAAAACGTGCTGATTGGTATTTGATTGGTACAAACATTTTTGAAGGGTTGGCATACCTGGGCGCTGGTGTTTTATGCTTAAGGAATTGGCGTAGCCCGCAAATTGTCAGTAGTCGAAAAGTTTGGCTGGCAATTGCCATGGCTATGTTTTGCTATTTCCTGGGAGTGATATTTTTTGGTTACACAGAAATAGTCTTAGGCGAAGAACCAGATGTATCTTATGGCGATATCTTTTTTGTCCCCAGTTATATTTTCGTTAGCATAGGCATGATATTAGCAGTAAGTTCCAGACGACTCAACTTAGAAAAATGGCAACTGCTGATTTTATCAGCAATTGCCATGCTTGGTAGTCTGTTGGCATGGTGGTTGACACAAGAGACGGGAGCATTGCAGCAGCTAGCGGCTCAACAAACAAGCCCATTAGAGCAGCTAGCTGCTATATTGAGTTTATTTTACGTGGTTAGTGATGTAGTTTTGCTAATTATTGCTACAACTTTGCTACTAGCCTTTTGGGGGGGGAAAGCCTCCCACTCCTGGAGAATGATTGCAGCAGCCACAATTTCGCTCTACATTGCAGATATGTGGTTTAAATATGCTCAAGAAAGGCCAAACTATCAAAGTGGGGACATACTAGAAGTGTTTTGGGTATTTAGTGGAATTTTATTTGGTATGGGCGCTGTCCTCGAACATGAAGCATCATTGAGTCGAATTCGACGAGAGCGCGGACGCAAACGAGCTTAGGAAATTGGTGTCTACCGTGAGAAAATTAACAGATTCTGACAAACAAGAAATCCTGAAATTATATCGAGAAAGTGTCGAAACAACCTCAACTTTAGCAGAACGCTATGGTGTGAGTAACTCGACCATCAGTCGCTTGCTCAAAAGTACCTTACCAGAAGATGAATACGAATATCTCGTTTCTCTCAAGCGTGCCGCCAGAACTCCTGAAGGTAGGGCACAGGTAAATTATGAGCAGTTGCCTTTGTTAAGGCAACCAGAACAAGAACCAGAGCAAGAACTGGTAACCGAGGAAAAACCAACCCCTCGCCTGAAATTACCAGATATTTCCCCAAAGAGGCAACCAGAGGAAGAGCAAGAGGAGGAATTTAGCCCCTCCACCAGAAGAATCCGGCGGCGCTCCTCAGCAGAGGAAAAACCAAAACTGCGCCCAGTCAAGCGATTAGAAATAGTCGAACCCCAGCCACCGGAAATTACCAGCACCCCTAGACCCATCTTCAATCAAGAACATCCCGAAGCCAACCTCATCGCCCAAATACTGGGAGAAGAGTTGCTAGAAGATGATCTCGATGAAGACTACGAAGAAGATTACGAGGACGAAGAAGACCTAGAAGAACCAATACCTTTAGTCACAAGAAGAAGGAGCAATGAAGCGCCAGTTCAAGTCTTGCCATTGTCGGCTGCAGAACTGCCCAAGACTTGCTACTTAGTCATCGACAGATCCTCAGAGCTAATTACCCGACCACTCAAGGACTTTGGTGATTTGGGACAAATTCCCAACCTCGAAATCCTGCAAAAAACCTTACCAGTGTTTGATAACCATCGAGTGGCAAAGCGCTTCTCTACCAAGCGCGATCGCGTGATTAAAATCCCCGACAGTAAAGTGCTACAAAAAGCTAGCACTCATCTACAAGCCAAGGGCATTACGCGACTGTTAATTGATGGTCAGGTCTACTCTCTATCTATGGTTTAAAACTTATGGAGACACCTGCTCATTATGGTGTAGTACTGGTGACAACTGCCAACAAGCAAGAAGCAGAAACAATGGCAAATGCCCTTGTGGAAGCTAAATTAGCCGCCTGTGTGAGTTTGTTGCCCATCCGTTCAATTTATGCTTGGCAAGGAGAAATATACAAAGAGTACGAGTGGCAATTACTAATTAAAACTGACTTGGCTATATTTCCCGCACTGGAAGCCAAAATTCGCGAACTCCACTCCTACGAAGTTTCAGAAATCATCGCCCTACCCATTGTTGCTGGTTCCCCAGCCTACCTACAGTGGATTTCTGAACAAATTAAACCTGATTCAGTTGTCTGGTGAAGCCCTTGTTATCCCCTCCTCCCTTTCCAGCAGGGCTGAGGGGCGGGGTCATATAAATCAGAACATCAACAGCCCTGCAAAACGTTCAGCTAAATTAATAATGTCTCGTTTGCGGGCAATTTTATCAATCCATTCCTGGGGAATATTTTCCACACCATAGTAAATCCCCGCTAACCCCCCAGTCACCGCCGCAGTAGTATCCGTATCCCCACCCAAATTAACAGCCTTCAGCACCGCCTCCGGGTAGGAGGAAGTATTTAACAAACACCACAGAGAAGATTCCAAAGTATCAATCACATATCCCCCAGAATTAATTTCCTCTATTGGTACATTGGCTATTTCACCACTGAAAATCCTACGAAAATGCGGTCTTTCTAAAATATATTCTCTTTGAGAATAAACAGATGGGATTTTGTCTAATGCTTGTAAATAAGCTGTTTCTGGGTTAGCCCCCTCCAGCAAACCTACCGCAATAGTAATATACACACCACAGGCCATTTGCGATCGCACATGACCATGAGTAATAGCAGAAACATCATGCACCCGATCTATCAACTCTGGAAAAGTTACGTTTTGATAACAATATGCCATGGGTAAAATTCTCATCAAAGACCCATTACCATTGCTATTCTCCACCTTACCCCCAGCCTGTTCAGGTAAAACCCCCTGTTTCAGCCGCATAATTGCCGCATGAGTAGTTGCACCAATATCAAACAATTCGCCTCGGGGAGTCCAATAACCCTGCTTATACCAACGCCAAAAAGAATTGGCAATTGCATCCAAAGAATACCCCCTACACAAACTTTCCGCCAAACAAAATGTTAAAGAACTATCATCAGACCAAGTTCCCGGCGGTTGATTCCATGTCCCATAACCCAGCATTGTTGTCACCGGAGATTTCATTCTTTCAGCCCGGCTAGTAAACTCCACTGGTACACCCAACGCATCACCGACACATAAACCCATCAAACCAGACAATGTTTTTGTAGCGGTTAGCATTATTTACTCTCCCTCAGCATTATCAAAACTTAACTTTATAGATTACCACCAAATCTTGTTGCCATATCTGCTACACCCTCTGATTTGATCCTATGTGAAAAACCAGATCACAGGCACAACACAGAAAAATCAATCTTACCCAACAACCAAAAAAAGTATTTTTTCACCCCGGACACCTCCTCCACTCGCTAATATCAAAAAAAATCCGGATAGCAACAAAACAACCCAGAAATATAAAGATTTTCAGTTTAGACTTACACCCTCATTCACCATAGATAATCAACCCCAGAGCAAAAACCATTAACAACCCCAAACCCTTACCGCAATTACATCTCAATGGCATACATAACTACTATAAAAATAAAAATAAAAATTATTTGGAAACATTTTTATACTATTTTCGACATCTAATGTATAAGCAAAACCAACAAATTTTTGGCAAGATTATGAACAATATACTCAAGTCCGTAGCGGCAATTTCTCTATTGTCTTCCGTCTTAGTTGCTCCTTTTATTATTAATCCAGGTCAAGCCTCTGCTCAACCCAAAAAAGGGACAAATGCCAGTTATATTGGCGCAGGCGTTGCAGCTGGTGTTACCAATGGCGGACAAAACAATGATGCTGCTAACTTTGGTGGTAATCTCACCGGGCGGGTCAAATTAGGCAATACACCATTGTCAGCCCGGGGTAACGTCCTTTGGAATGATGAGACGACTACAATCATCCCAGAAGTTTCCGTAGACCTGCCCATTGCTCATGGGACCAACGCCTTTATCACCGGCGGTTACTCCTTTGTAGAGCAAAATGGATCACCCACTCCCCTAGGCAACAAAGATGCTGTAGTAGTGGGTGCAGGAGTAGAAAGGGAAGTAGCCAATAATTTCCTGGTTTATACCAACGCCAAACTGGGAATTAGTGCCTACGAAAATAGCCCAGCCTCTGCTGTCAGTATTAATGGTGGTATAGGTTACCGCTTCAGGTAAAAAAACTCAATTACTCACAAAGCTTAATCAAAAGTCGGTTTTAGATTCTGGTAAATCACTGATAAAACCGGCTTTTTGCCGTGTTAAAATTGGACTAACTCTCTTATCCCGACCAAATTACCGGGAATCACTCAGCCGAAAAAGTCCTTCGGCCTCCACCGAGGCCTTATCGAGAACACTATAAAAACTCTCATGGTTAAATCTGCTCCTGCCCCACTCGCCAATCGTCATCAGCCTTCCAAAGTAGAAGGCATCAAAGAAAGAAGTAACTTCTTACGCGAACCCCTAGCCACCCAACTCCTAGAAGATACAACTCACTTCACCGAAGAAGCAGTACAAATTCTCAAATTTCATGGTTCCTACCAGCAGGATAACCGTGATAATCGCGTCAAGGGACAGGAGAAAGATTATCAGTTTATGCTCCGGACCAGAAACCCCGCCGGACTCGTACCCCCCCAGTTGTATCTGGCTTTAGATAATTTATCCGAAGAATACGGCAACCACACACTACGAGTTACCACACGTCAAGGCTTTCAATTGCATGGGATTTTAAAAAAGAATCTCAAAGCCGCCATCGCCACCATAGTTAAAAATATGGGTTCCACCTTGAGCGCCTGCGGTGATGTCAACCGTAACGTCATGGCTCCACCCGCACCCTTCAAAAATCGCCCAGAATACCAATATGCTTGGGAATATGCCAACCACATCGCCGACCTACTCACCCCCCAAAGCGGCGCATATTACGAAATTTGGTTAGACGGAGAAAAAATAATTACTGCCGAAGAAAACCCAGAAGTCAAAGCCGCAAGACAGCGTAACGGCACCGGCACAATTATTCATAACAATGAAGAACCCATTTATGGCACTCACTATATGCCCCGCAAATTCAAAGTTTGCGTGACCGTACCAGGTGATAATTCAGTTGACCTATACTCCCAAGACCTGACTTTAGTAGTAATTACCAACGAAGAAGGAGAATTACAAGGATTTAACGTTTTTGCCGGCGGTGGTTTTGGTAGAACACACAACAAAGAAGAAACCTTCGCCAGAGTAGCAGATGAAATTTGCTATGTAGACAAAAATGAAGTCTATGATTTAGTTAAAGCCATCGTAGCTACCCAAAGAGACTATGGCGATCGCAGCGACCGTCGTCATGCTCGACTAAAATACTTAATTCACGAATGGGGTGTAGATCAATTCCGCGCCCAAATAGAAAAATATTTCGGTAAATCAGTCGCCCCCTTTAAACCACTACCAGAATTTAAATACTACGACTTCCTCGGCTGGAACGAACAAGGCGACGGTAAACTATTTTTAGGCATTTCCGTTGACAACGGCCGCGTCAAAGATGAAGGTTCATTTCAACTGAAAACCGCCTTACGACAAGTTGTTGAGCAATTTAACTTACCCATGCGCTTGACACCCCACCACAACATCATCTTTTACGACATCGAGCCAGAAAATAAACCAGCCATCCAGGAAATTTTGCATAATTGCGGCATCCTTGATGACCCCAGCACCATAGAACCTTTGGTACGTCATGCCATGGCCTGTCCGGCTTTGCCCACATGCGGCTTGGCCATCACCGAATCAGAACGCATCATCCCCAGTATCCTAGACCGGCTTCGCACCCTTTTAGATAAATTGGGTTTACAAAATGAAAAATTTGTGGTAAGAATGACAGGCTGCCCCAATGGCTGCGCCCGTCCCTACATGGCAGAATTAGGTTTTGTCGGTAGCGCCCCCGAATCTTATCAAATTTGGCTGGGAGGTTCCCCAGATCAAACACGACTAGCCCAACCTTACATAGACAAGCTACATCAGAACGATCTAGAAAGCTTTTTAGAGCCGATCTTCGTATACTTCAAGAATTTTCGCGAACATCAAGAAAGCTTTGGTGACTTTTGCCATCGCCTTGGTTTTGATGCCCTGCGGGAATTTGCCGCCACTTACCAACCCCCAACTACTAGCGCCAGTAAATCCCGCCATCGCATTAGTATCCGGGATGAAGTATACGCACAACTAAAAGAAGCAGCCGCCAATAGAAACAGACCCATGACAGAATTAGTCAACGAAGCTCTAGAAGCTTACTTTAACAATCTCTCGTCATAAACAAGTTTGCTGTTTATTTCTATCCTACCTACTCTCCATAATTGTAATGAGAGAGTAGTTTTTTATACCTTTTAGCCTGAAATAATTAAACCTAACATGGCACAACTACAAAGAATTGCCATCGCCCCCTCTCAAGTACAAGCAAATATCATTACCCTCAGCAAAGAACAACAACATTATTTAGGGCGAGTTCTGCGCCTGGGTTCAGGTCATCGCTTCATTGCTATGGATGGTCAAGGAAAATGGTGGTTAGCAGAACTACAAGGAGAAAAAGCCCACATCTTAGAAACACTTACCCCAGCAACAGAACTACCCATAGCCATCACCCTCATGGTAGCTCTACCCAAAGGCAACGGGTTTGATGAAATAGTTAGGTATTCTACAGAACTAGGAGTATCTTGTATTGCCCCTGTCTTAAGCGATCGCACCTTACTAAATCCCAGCCCCCAAAAACTAGAACGTTGGCGACGCATAGCCACAGAAGCAGCCGAACAATCAGAACGCTCCCTCGTTCCCACCATCTTATCCCCCCTAGCCTTTAGTACAGCTATCACCACCAACACCGCAACACAGCGTTATATTTGTCAAGCCCGTGGACACCATCAACATTTACACCAAGCAATTCAATCCCATACATCTGAAATCCTCATCGCCACAGGTCCAGAAGGAGGATGGACCCAAACAGAAATACAACAAGCGATCGCCCTAGGATTTCAACCAGTTTCCCTTGGTCATCGCATCTTGCGAGCAGTCACAGCCCCAATAGTCGCACTAACCTTAATTGCAGCCGCTTGTGAATTTTAGATTTTAGATTTTAGATTTTAGATTTTAGATTTTAGATTAAACAAAATTTTTTCAACAGTAGCGAGCAAGACTTGTACTCAGCGTAGTCGCACAGTATAGCCATAGTATGCTCGCACTACAACACATCATCAAATCACAGACCCTCACTGGCCTTTAGCCGTCGGAGTGTCATATTGCAAATGACCAATCACCAACGAAAAAACCTCATTTAGCAGTTTTCATTTTACCAGCCATATCTAGGAAAGAAGTCATATTCGCACCTGGACGACGACGACCATTAGACCCAGAAGCTGAAGGAACAAGATATTGAGGTGCAAAAGTAGTTTCCCCAGTTGGCGCTTTTATACCGTCAGACACAGCTGCTGTAACTGCTGGTGCTGGTTTAGCTTCAGGAGCCTTCCCATTCTTTGATGGCTCTACCTTGGTAACATTGCTTTGGGTAACAGGTGCAGTTACTGGTGTTTCTGCCCGATTATTTGTATTTTCTTTTGCCTTTTCATCCGCTGACTCATCCAACTCCAAGTAGTAGCCACCACCCTTACCACCAGGTATTAACCCAGCGATGAAGCTTAAAATACCAGAGATTAATTTTTTGATAAAACCGAACATGAGAACTTCTCCCCTCTTTGATAAACTTCAAAAAAACCAAAGCAAAATATTACATTTTTTTGCGGCAATTATGCCATCAGGGTAACAACCCTTTATAATTATCTACTTAATTAACGCTGTAGTAAAACCACAGAGTAAATAGTTTTCACTCTTTAGTGCAAGCACTCGCAACTTGTAGATACCAAGAAATAATTATTAAATTTTTCGGTAGCCAAGAGCAAGATTCTGAAATAATGCTTAATCAAAATTAACACTTTTTGTTTGGGCTAACACACACTGCCCAAAAAATTAGACATAAAAAGTTAATTTTTTGACAAACTTGTTCCCCTAAACTAACTTGTGAGATGAACACCAAAAAACCACAGCCTAACTCCGTTTTATTAATACATGGCATAGAAGACACAGGAGCAGTTTTTAATAAAATGGCAAGTTATCTCAGACAATTAGGCTGGTCGGTGTATACCCTTGATCTACAGCCCAACAATGGTGCTGTTGGTCTTGATATCTTGGCACAGCAACTAGCTGACTATATCATCAACACCTTTGCCCCACAAGAACCAATTGATTTAGTCGGCTTTAGTATGGGAGGAATTGTCAGCCGTTACTACATTCAACGCCTAGGAGGAATTAACCGTATACAAAGGTTCATCACCATTTCCTCACCTCATCATGGAACCCTCATCGCCTACGCCTCTCAACGTCAAGGCTGCTTGCAAATGCGCCCCAACAGTCAACTTATCCAAGACCTAAACACCGATGCTGTCATGTTAGGACAGCTAAACTTTACCTCAATCTGGACACCCTATGATTTAATGATAGTCCCCGCCAATAGTTCACAAATGCCCGTAGGAAAAGAAGTCATACTGTCAGTAGCCCTGCATCCTTGGATGTTAACAGATTCCAGAACCTTAGCCGCAGTAGCATCTGCTTTAGCCGAGCCAATTAAGCCCCGTCCCCAATTTCCCCATACTCACAACTACCAAAAATCGCCTCCGGGTAACGGTAATACTTAAACTCCATCAAATTATAAAAAGGATCCTCTAAAAAGAAAGTGCGATGCTCCAACATAGAACCAACAAAGCGACTTTTAGGCAATTCCCGAAAAACCAGCCGTTGCTGATCAGCTTTTTTCAGTAACTCCTCCCAGTCACCCTCTTGAAGAAAAACCAGTCCAAAGTGTCTGGGATATATACCCCTTTGCGGCGAGAGAATTTCTTTAGTGACGTGGGCTACCAACTGATGACCATAAAGGTTAAGAATCAGCCCTTGGGAATTTTTACGCCCAGGAATGCACCCCAGACCATCCACATAATATGCTTCAGTTTGGGCAATATCAGTTACAGGAAAAGCAAGATGAAATAAAACCTGGTTCAATGATGTACCTCACTAAGCAGCGAAAACCGCTATAAAATCAAAAAAAGCATCCACAAATTGGTGAAAAACCCATAAGATGCCAACTCAAGTAGTCACACAGCTAAGTATAATCTTAGTCAACGTGAGTAGGGGAGTATCAAGCTCCCAAAACAATATGACTTAATCAATCATATCGTAAACTTTGCGTAGCGTGTCTGATGACCGCGTAACAACATCAGTTGAGAATCCCCCGTGTTTCAACCAGGGGAAATGTAAATGTTAAATCCCGGTTATAGTGAAATAATTTTATACCTGATATAATCTTAAATTAATCCTTTCCTCAATTAGCAAAGGTTTTTTATCTGTTGATATTCTCGCAACACATCTCATGATTTATTGCTCATGTTATCCTTTATTTACTTGGTAAATCCCTGGTTAGTAGCCATAGGATTGAATACTATTTTATTAGCCCTAGTATGGATTGCCCCTAAAAAGCTACTCACCCCAGCAGGAATCATTCACGCCTGGTTACTAGGTGTACTCATTTGGGTGACACTCGGTTGGCAAGGATATTTAGTGGTAGGATTTTATTTTTTAGTTGGTTCCGGTGTCACACGTATTGGTATGGCACAAAAACAACAAGCGGGAATAGCTGAAAAACGTTCTGGAGCCAGAGGTCCAGAAAATGTATGGGGTTCAGCCCTCACCGCAGCCTTATGTGCATTAGGAGTAGGAATTGTCAATTCAGGACTACTGACAACCAGTAACCAATCTCCCCTCCCCAGTCCCCAATTCCTGCTCCTATTGGGCTATGTAGCCAGTTTTAGCACCAAACTTTCTGATACCACCGCCAGCGAAGTCGGTAAAGCCTACGGTAAACGCACCTTTTTAATTACCACACTACAACCAGTACCCCCCGGTACAGAAGGAGCAGTCAGTTTAGAAGGAACAACAGCCGGTATCCTCGCTTCAATTGCCATGGCCTGCTTAGGTTGGGTAGTTGGATTAATAGATTTATTAGGAATAGCCTGGTGTATATTAGCAGCATTTATCGCTACCAACTTAGAAAGCGTCATTGGCGCAACATTGCAATCTAAATATAGTTGGCTCACCAATGAAGTAGTAAATATTTTTAATACTTTCATCGGTGCGATCGCCGCCATCCTTCTTGCCCTCATCTGGAAAATTACCACTTCCTAATTTCTAGCTTATAGCATTTCTTAAACCCGTGAGATACAAATGTAAATTATCGTGTAAATTATCGTCTTGTAGCACAAGCATCCTGCTTGTTAATAATGTACCTCACTAAGCGTAAAAACCGCTATAATTATTGACCTTAAATCACAACACAGGGCATCCTACCAGAGAATTAGTATTAGTAAATACTGAGGTAAACAATTCCTATATTTTTAAATTTACATTAATGATATTGATGTAAATCATACCGAATTTTTAGATTAATATAATATATTTAGTAATATATCCAACTTTAGCTATTCCTTATCAAGTTAGTTCATGGAATCTTCATCATTTTTGATAGTAAATGACCAGCCAATTTTTATAAACCAAGCAGTAAAATATCTCCAAGCCTCTGGAAAATTAGCCAACTTCATAGGCGAGATTCTCCGTCAGTATGTCATTGAACAAGAAATACAAGGGCGAGACGACATACAAATCAGCCCCGCCTTAACAGAACAGACAATTATTGACTTCCGCATCAAAAATCAACTAAACGACCCCCAAACTTTTCAACAATGGTTACAACAAAATGCTACAGATTACCCCACCTTTTACGAATCAATCGCCTTCAGCTTTAAACTAGAAAAACTCAAAACTTTAATTACAGAACCAAAAATCCCAGAATACTTTATAGAAAGGAAAATTTTTTTAGATAAGCTGATAGTTTCCCGGATTGTAGTTGACAATCGAGAAATAGCTGAAGAACTGCAAAGCCAAATAGAAGAAGGAGGTAGTTTTGAGAAACTAGCAAGAGAATATTCACTCACAGAAGACCGGATTTTTAATGGTATGATGGGGCCAGTCAGTCGAGGAACAATGCCAGATCAATTAAGAGCATTAATTGATATAGCCACTCCTGGGCAAATTGTCGGGCCCACAGAAATCGACAGGCGTTATGGCTTATTTCGAGTCGAACAATTTTTGCCAGCGTCTTTAGAAGATATGCAACTCAAACAAGCACTACAAAACGAACTATTTGAGCAATGGCTAGTGGAGAAAATTCAAAAGCTGACAGTCAAACTACAAATGAGCTAAAATCCCTTGATCATCAATCTCTACAAAACGCCTTAGCTTCCATACCATGGAATCAACCCCCCTTATCTTCCCTGACTTCCCAACAACAAACCCAACTGCAAAATCAAGCCGAAGTCCGTCAATATCGACTAGGAGAAAAAATTTGGTCAACCACAGCAAGTGGTTATCAGTTTTTCATCTCCACCGGTAAAGTCCGTTTGCGGGAAGAAAAACAAGGTAAACCATTAGTCACCCTACAAACAGGAGACTGGTTTGGCGATTTATATGACCAGGCTGTAGATTACAAAGCCGTAGCAGCCAGCAAAGAAGTAATCATAGTACGTTGGAACACAACCCTATGGGCAGAATATTCCACTCCCCAAATTGCCGAGTGTTGGCGACTTCCACCAGAAAACCAGGAGAAGAACCAAACACCAGAGATTTATAAAACACCAGAAACCTCACCTGTAGTCACATCCCCCTATCCCTTTATTTCCCATGGGAACACAGCAGCAGCCTGTTTAACCATGGTAGCCCAACACTTAGAACATCCCGTCAAATTAGAATGGGTACAACGTCAACTGAGAGGACAAAACCCCAAAAATCTAGTAGAAGCAGCCGAAAAATTAGGGTTAGTCCTGCGAAAACTACAAGTTAGTTGGGAAGACCTGCGGCAATTATCCTTTCCCGCCATACTACAATGGCAACCCGACTCATCACCCCCTCCCTCCTGGGTAGTAGCCTATGGTCTCAAAGGATCTCACTTGATTATTGCCAATCCCCTCAACCATGAATATGGTTGTGATACCCTACCTAAATCAGTAGTTGAGTCCGCATGGGATGGTAGACTCTGGCAAGTTGAACTTGCATCACAGCCAGAAAAATTTAACCTAACTTGGTTCACCCCCGCAGTGTGGAAATACCGGCAACTTCTAGCAGAAGTATTGCTTGCATCCTTCACCTTGCAACTGTTAGGACTAGGTACACCACTAATTACCCAAGTAGTCATTGACAAAGTAATGGTGCAACAAAGTTTGCCCACCCTTGATGTCATGGCGATCGCACTGTTATTAATAGCCTCATTTGAAGCCATACTGGGCATTCTCCGGCTATTTATTTTCACTCATACCGCCCGTCGTTTAGACTTAAGCCTATCCGCCCAACTGTTTCGCCATCTCATGCGTTTACCCTTAGCTTATTTTGAGTCCCGGCGAGTAGGAGACACCATAGCCAGAGTTCAAGAACTAGAACAAATCCGCCAATTTCTCACAGGTACAGCATTAACCGTAATTTTAGACAGCATCTTCGCCCTACTGTACCTAATATTAATGTTTTACTACAACATCCAACTCACCTTCGTAGCCTTAGCCGTACTGCCATTATTTGCCGCCTTGACCATCACTTCTACACCAATTCTGCGTAACTGGCTCAACGAAACCTTTAACCGCAGCGCCGATAGCCAATCATTTCTTGTAGAAACAGTCACAGGTATTCACTCAGTCAAAGCCCATACAGCCGAACCAGTAGCCCGCCAACGCTGGGAAGGCTTATTTGCTCGTTTCGTCCGCACAGGTTTTAAAGCTTCCACCACCTCCAACATTAGCAGTAATATTGCTAACTTTCTCACCAGCTTCTCCTCCCTACTCATTCTCTGGTTTGGAGCCAAATTAGTCATTCAGCAAAACTTAACCATTGGTCAGCTGGTTGCCTTTCAAATGCTATCCGGGAGAGTCACCGGGCCACTCTTGCGCCTAGTGCAACTATGGCAAAACCTCCAACAAGTACTACTTTCCGTAGACCGCATTGGTGACATTCTCAACATTGCCCCAGAAGCAGAAATTGGCACAGGTTTAGTTCTCCCCCCCCTCAAAGGTCAAATTACCTTCGAGCAAATCTTTTTCCGCTACCAACCACACCTTGAACCAGTCCTCAAAGGCATCTCCTTCCGCGTAGAACCAGGGCAATTTATAGGTATTGTCGGCCGCAGTGGTTCTGGTAAAAGTACCCTTTCCAAACTCTTACAACGCCTGTATCAAATTGAATCAGGACGTATCCTCATTGACGGCTTTGATATTAAAAGTGCCGACTTAGCCTCACTGCGACAACAAATTAGTGTAGTTCTTCAAGAAGATTTTTTATTTAACGGTTCCATCCTCGAAAACATCACCCTTGGTCATCCCGATGTTAGTCCAGAACAAGTAGTAGAAGCCGCTAGATTAGCCGTAGCACATGATTTTATTACTCAACTACCCTACGGTTACGAAACCAACGTCGGAGAAAGAGGTACAGCCTTATCAGGGGGACAAAGACAACGCATAGCCCTAGCCAGATTATTTCTTTCCCCAGCACCAGTTTTAGTCTTAGATGAAGCCACCAGCGCCCTAGACAGTGAAACTGAACAGCAAGTTTTACAAAACTTACAAAAAATTTCCGCTCATCGCACCGTTTTTTTAATTGCTCACCGCTTCGCACCCCTCAAACGTGCTGATTTAATCTTAGTCCTAGAACAAGGCATAATTGCCGAACGCGGTACTCACTTAGACTTATTACAACAAAAAGGGTTGTACTGGTCACTATATCAACGACAGCAAGCCAACATATAAACTTACTTGTTAGCTATACATTACTGAACAATATCCCGAAAAAAAATTAGCACAATTACATTTTTAACCATCATGCTTTGTCAAACAAAAGTCATTTTATCATTTAATTTCATAGTATTTTGTCTTCAAGGGATGCCAAGCACCCTTTAGAAATTAGTATCCCCGTATCCCCCAAAAAATACTTTGTTTGAGGATAAAAAACATATGCCCAATAATATTAACGAGAATATTAACGTTAACGAAAATTCGTTTCCTCATAACAGCCTATACACCAACCCCATCTCCTCACTAGATACCTTTTCCATTGACAATAACCATAGCCTCAGTCTCAATAGTCACAGTAGCCTTAATCCAGACTGTGATCTGACTGCAATATCCGTCCGGACTCCTAACTATAATAACGATTCTGGCTATGGCTTAGTTAACGCCGGCGCAGCAGTAGCCAGAGTAGCTAACCACAACACCATCCCCGATGTTCCGGACCTTAGCGGTCGTAATAATTGGGGCGTAAACTTAATTAAAGCACCATCAGCCTGGTCCCAGGGATACACAGGCGAAGGTGTGATAATTGCTGTATTAGATACTGGCGTTGACTATAACCACCGAGACCTGAATGATAACATTTGGACTAACACCGGAGAAATATCCGGTAATGGTATAGATGACGATGGCAATGGCTATATTGATGATCTCCAAGGCTGGAATTTTACTGATGATAATAACAACATCAGAGACATTAATGGTCATGGTACTCACGTAGCCGGAACCATCGCCGCAGAGAATAACGGTTTTGGCATTACAGGTATTGCCCACAATGCTAAAATTATGCCAGTTAAAGTCTTGAATGACAAAGGATCCGGCAACACACGTTCCCTTGCCCGTGGTATTTACTATGCTGTGAATAATGGCGCTAAAGTCATTAATCTCAGTTTAGGCAGTAATTCCCCCAACAGTACCCTAGAAGCAGCAATTGAATATGCTAGTAAGCAAGGTGCTGTGGTTGTCATGGCAGCAGGTAACAGCAGTTACTTGGCTCCCGGTTATCCGGCTCAGTATGCCAACAAGTGGGGATTAGCAGTAGGAGCAGTTGATAGTAACAATCAAATGGCTGACTTCTCTAATAAAGCCGGTATCAACCCATTATCCTACGTCACCGCTCCAGGAGTTAGCATTTATTCTACAGTTACTAAGGGAAAGTATGCTAAATATAGTGGTACATCTATGGCTACCCCTCACGTTGCCGGTGTAGTTGCTTTAATGCTCAATGCTAATCCTAATTTGACTGATGCCGAAATCCGGCAAATGATTATAGAAACAGCTGGAAATAGTACCCCAATTGCAACCTCTAGTTTTTTCAATATCGGACCCGTAGTTTCTCAAGCAATTGCAGAGACGGTATATAATAGTACATCCACCACTGCCATTAATTTTGAATTACCAGCCTCTAACTGGCCCTTCACCTCCTTAATTTTCCCTCAAAATTCATCATTGAATCCAGGAACCCAAACACAATTCCGATATGACCATAGAGATTATAGGATTTTCAATAGTGATGACATTGATAAAAATAACCAATATTTTACAAATATCGAATTGACAGATATCGAGAAAATTCTTAATCAGTTACAGCAGCAAATAGAAGATTTTAAAAGATTTTTTCCCAGCTTTTAATTATAGCGAATCTTGAACAAGTGAGGTACATTATTAGCAAGTAGGACTTGTAGTGAGCCTAGTCCAAGTATAGTCAAGGGATGCTCTCACTACAAGACGATCATTTACATTTGTACCTCACGTGTTTGCGAAAAGCTAAAACTAGCAGTTCACCAACTACCTCACAGAAAAAGCTTGACTAAATCTCCGAGTTACAGGCTCGATGATGAAAGTTAAAACAGATTTTTGACGCGTGACAATTTCACCATTCGCAACCATACCGGGAGTAAAAATAACTTCCTCTCCCCGCACATTCATTGAGTGTTTACTTAACTTTATTCTCGTAGGAAAAACCAAGCCCAATTCTTGATCAACAACTGCATTAGGGCTAACTTGCACAACTTTACCATCAATAGTGCCAAACTCCTGAAAAGGAAAAGTTGCCATTTTCACTTTTGCAGTCATCCCTGGACGAATAAACCCAATATCCCGGTTGAGTACTTTGACCTCCAATAAAATCTCCTCCCCAGCAGGCAAAATTGACAACAACTCCTCACCAGGTTGTACAGGACCTTGGGTAGCTTTAACTTCGTAAATTGTACCCGCTACTGGAGCCGTAATTGTTTCTCCAGCTTGCTGTTTTCTCGCTTGTTCCAGTTGAGCATTAATATGATTAAGTTCTTCTTGACGCTGTTTGATCTGAGTTAAAATCTCACTTTGCCGCTCAGATGCTAAACGCTGCACCTGCTGGCGCACCCCTTCATAAGCTTGTTCACCTTGGCGAATTTCTTGGCTTTGAGCAGCAATCTCTCTTCTTAAGGAGGCTATTCTGTCTTTAATTTCTGTTAAGTTATTCTTAGCATTAATTACCTCATCCTTGGCTCTGATCATTTCTGCGTTAGCACGGTTCAATCTTTCTTGAGCCTCTAAATAATCAATTCTAGGTAATGCCCCAGGAGTAATCAAAGTACTAAGATTTTTTTCTCTTTCTTGAGCGATCGCCACATTTTTCGCCACTTCTACCACCACATTTTCCCCATTCACCAAATGAGCTTGGGTATTTTCCCAGCTACTTTGAGCATTAACCAAATTTTCCTGCAATCGTTTCAGGCGTTGTTTAGCTTGAGCAACAATTGCTAATTGGCGATTTGCTTCCGCCTCCGTCCCAGCTTGACGGGCTTGATAATCCGAGAGACGAGACTGTAACAATTCATCTTGTAACTTTGTCCCAGCTGTAGTTGTACCAATGCGTTCTGCTTGCAACCGCTCCAAATCTTCCCTAATCAACTTAGCAGATTCAGCCAAGCGGGCTGTATCTATTTGTTTCAAATCGGGATCACGTTGAATTAAAACTTCACCCTTAGTCACATAATCGCCTTCCTTTACCCTCACCTTCACAATTGAGCCACCGCCCAAAGATGTCACGGGTCGCACTTGTTTAGAAGCGATTAACTCCCCCGGTGCAGTAGCAACTTCATCTATTTGAGAGAAATTCGCCCAAGCTATAGCCCCAAACACCACTAAGCTAAGTGTTCCCGCCAACACCCTACTATATAAAGGCGGTAACTCCTGTACAGCCTTACCCAATTCATAAGACAACTGGTCTTCTGATTTAGCAAATTGTTGTTTTGTTTGTCGTGCTTGAGCAGCATTAGCCATTAAAGAGTATTTCATCAAACTTTCTACCATTTTTGGGACTGACGACTGGGACTAGGAAGCCAGAAAAATATCCTGATCCACCCTACCCCCTAGCCCCTAGTCGCTAATTCAAACTGCAAGATATCGTCGCAGAAAATCTTCTAAACTTTCCAAATGAAAATTGAAAATTCCCTCTAAATTAGCTACTTCCTCTTTTCTACAGAAAAACTCATTGGACAGTAACGTGCGATAAGTTCCTAAAGCCTTTTGTGCATCCGGATTAAATAAACCCAAAACACCCCGGAAACCATCCACAACAAACAAAGGTGAATTGATTACCACCGGTTCTTTATTAAAGATGCGACCAAAAATGCGGGGAATGTCCTCACGCAATAAAATCTCCGGTCCCCCCACTGGTAATATTTGATTCCTTGCCCCTTCCACCGTGACAGAATCCACAGCTATTTTGGCTAAATCATCTGTACTCACCACAGAAGTGCGATTTTTCGGGTCGCCAATCAGCAAATACAAACCCGTTTCCCGAAACCGTTCAGCCAGGGGTAGTAAATTTGATGCTAATCCAGCCGGACGTAAAATTGTATAGTTCAAACCACTAGCTTCTAAATACTGTTCCACCGCTCGTTTAGCCTTAAACACAGGAGCATCCTCATAACCCCGTTCAGCCCCCAGTACCGAAATAAAAACAAAATGCTTCACATCATTAGCTTTTCCCTCATCAATTAGTTTAATATTAGTCCGATAGTCCAAAGCCAGCGGGTCGCCATCAGAACCGTGACTGCTGATAATATAATCAACACCCCGACAAGCCTTTTCAATATCTTGATCTTGTCGCAAATCACCGATAAAAATTTCTGCCCCTCGGTGTTCTAACTCGCTGTAACGTGAAGTCAGACGCACAAATCCTCGCACTGACTTTTCTTGTTGGCGTAGGAGTCGCACAATTCGGCGACCAATTCCCCCCGTTGCTCCAGTTACCAGAAACATAAAAATTTTGCCTGATAAATTCCACTTACACCCTAATCTAAAATTCCACAATCACAGGTGTATGATCGCTCGGTTGCGGTAATTTTCTGGGGTTAACGTCAATAACACAGCTTTTAGCCCGTTTATACAACATGGGAGTGAGATAGTGATGGTCAATTCGCCAGCCCATATTCCGCTTAAAAGCAGCAGCCCGATAGTCCCACCAACTATAATGTCCCCCCCCAGCAGTAAACTTGCGAAAAGCATCAGCAAACCCCAGAGCCAAAACATCTCTTAAAGCCCGGCGCTCCCCTTCCGAAGCCATAATGTGATTTTCTGCATTGACTTTTTCGTGAATATCTTCCGCTTCTAGAGCAATATTGAAATCTCCACACACACATATTGCAGCTTCTGACACTAACAGAGTTTGTAAATATTCCCGTAACACTCCCAGCCAGGCCAGCTTAAACTCATACTTTTCGCTCCCCACAGCTGAACCATTAGGGACATATAAATTTACAATACGTATGCCGTCAATTACCCCGGTTATCACTCGCTTCTGCACATCCCACACCGGCTCAATATTAGGTAAAGTCGGCGTAAAACCAGCGCTCACATCCATTAACGGTTGACAGCTAATCATGGCTACCCCATTATAAGCTTTTTGACCGGAAAAATAAACATAATATCCCAATTCTTCAAAGGGCGATCGCGGAAACTCCCCATCTACAACCTTAGTTTCCTGTAAGCACAGCACATCAACTGGATTTTCATCCAACCAAAATATCACCTGTTCCAGGCGCATACGAATTGAGTTGACATTCCAAGTGGCTATTTTCATCGTAAATGTTAATTTTTGGTTAATTTTTAGTTAATTTTTAGTTAATTTTTAATTACTAATTTTTCACAAATATTTAACATATACCTCATAGAATCTTCATATAAATTGATACTTTATCATATTTTTAGCATTCACAGCTAAGAAATCCATTATTTTGTCAATATAACTACAAAAAATTCTCATCACAGTATGATCCCCAAGATAGATGAAACCACCAGCCCCTAAGCTATATTCTAAAAGTGTAGCTAAAAGTCTAGCTGCTGAATAGCTATAGGTGATGTTTTAAAATGTATTGGTACTAGTTAAATGTACAGTTAACCCAAATTACCCTCCCCAGAGTCAATCAGGTTAATTTAAGTCTCCCAAAAGTAAGTATAAATCCATATAAGAAAATTACTTGCTTTATAGTGATGGAGGGGTTCAACTCGTACTTAGTCCCAGTGATGAAGTTATTTTATTCGCTTCTGGTCAAACATTGGCTAATTTAAAAGCAGTTTATCAAATAACTTATCAACAGCCCGTCCACTAGTTTATTAACCAGCTAAATACTTGTTTTAGCTAACAAATTTTTTTGTCCATTTTCAACAACAACTTTACTTAAAGAGGATATTGCTATGAATATGAGAACTAATACCTGTCCGTGCTGCGGTGGTTCCCTCCTGCGTCACGTCCGTCATAGTGAACTATATTGGTTTTGCCAATCTTGCAGACAAGAAGTCCCCTTATTAACAGTGATTCGTGTAGCTCGTTCCCACCTAGAAACCACCAATATAGGAACCCCTCAAACAACATTACAATAATCAAAATTGGGGAGATGAAGTTGGTCTCTCTTCCCACCGTTCAATTATTTATAGCGAACTTTCTTAGGTTAGCAGCCTCACTTTGCAGTCAGATTTACGTTAATTTCTGCTTCAATCATGATAACTTTAACCATTTCTAACGCCCTACAATGGCGACTCCAGTATGGTAGAGTAATTGAGCGTGCTGGACAAGAAGAAGGTATAATTTCCGTTTACAGAGCCAACCCATGACCTCCACTGTTGATAAAGATAAAGCAAAAATAGAATATGGAGACTTTCAAACCCCCCTAGAACTAGCTGCAAAAGTATGTCACCAGTTGATAGAAAATGATGTCAGTCCTGATGTCATAATTGAGCCTACCTGCGGAGTAGGTAATTTTCTTGAAGTTGCCTCACCCTTATTTGCATCGACAAACAAAATTATTGGACTAGAACTAAATCCACATTACTTAAAAGAGTTGAAAACCAAGCAGGTATTATTACAAGATCAAAGAATAGAGCTTTACCATGCAGACTTTTTTGAATTTGATTGGTTATCATGTGTAAATCAGTTCAGTGGAAAGATACTAGTGCTTGGTAATTTCCCCTGGGTCACCAATTCACAACAAGGAAGCATTGGCAGTAAAAACTTGCCAAATAAAAATAATTTTCAAAATCATACCGGGCTAGATGCAATTACAGGTAAAAGTAACTTTGACATCTCAGAATGGATGCTAATTAAAGCTATCCAATGGCTAACGGGACGTGATGCTTACCTGGCAATGCTTTGTAAAACTTCTGTTTCCAGAAAATTATTGAGCCACCTTTATTGTAATCATCTTAATCTAGCTTACTGTGCAACTTATAGTATAGATACAAAAAAATATTTTAATGCCTCTGTTGAAGCGTGCCTACTGTTCTGCAAATTTGATTTTAGTTCTAAAAACTACTTTTGTGATGTATTTAAGAGTTTAGGAAGCTCAGAATATTACAAAATCGGGTATCGCAATAATATTATCATCAGAGATATAGCTACTTTTGATAAACTGAGTAAATTGTACCATGTCAACAGTGATAAAAAATGGCGTTCTGGGATTAAACATGATTGCTCAAATGTAATGGAATTTCGTAAAATAGGCAATGTTATTACTAATAAACTCGGAGAAAAGGTTGATATTGAGGAAACTTGTCTTTTCCCATTAATTAAAGGATCTGCTCTTGCTCAAAATCGCATTAAAACTACTGATAAATATCTGTTAGTCACTCAAAAATATGTTGGTCAGTCAACTGAATATATAAGGTATGCAGCCCCCAAAACCTGGAATTATCTCGAGTCTCATAGTCATTATTTAGATAACCGCAAAAGTAAAATATACAAAGCTAACCCCAGATTTTCTATTTTCGGAGTTGGCTCATACACTTTTAAACCTTGGAAAATTGCCATTTGCGGACTGTACAAAAAGTTAGAATTTAGATTAATTGGGCAGATGATAGAACAACCTGTTGTTTTTGATGATACTGTCTACTTTCTCAGCTTTGAACATCAGGAAGTTGCACACCAGACCTTTGAGATTTTAACTTCTCCATCAGTAATAGACTTTTATTCATCTCTAATTTTCTGGGATGAAAAGCGCCCAATTAAGTGCAGCATTCTAAATAGCTTAAACCTAAAAGCCTTGATGGATATAGCGAATTTTAGCCCTATCTTGTAATGCAGGTGTCTTGCCGGCTACCCTGCCCATCTACATTAAATTTAAATGTACTGTATAATCTCACGCTAAAACGGGAAAACTATGTTTATCCCTGATCTCGGAGGAAAAAAGTGCCACAAAAACCCCCTAGTAACTACTTTATTTTACATTTTTCCCTCATTTCCTGCGTCCTGCTACCCATGCTGTTTACTACTAAAACTCATGCACTACCAGGACAAACCACAGAAGAAGTAACCACCTGGATGAAAGCACATCCCACACTCCGCCCCAGACCCGGCGAACGTTTATTAGTGGAAAAAAGTGATACAGCAGCCCAGCGATTCACTTTTCAAGCATCCGTACTCCCCCCAGGGAGAGTAACATTAACTAAAGACAGAAGTCGCATTCGTACGGAACGCCTGGCTATGTATGATGCCATTAACGGTATCACTTTCCAGCGGTTGGCAGAATCCTTGCGCGTGATTTATGGCTTAGATATCTATCAAGACTTCAATCGCGCTCAAATCATATATGAGTACCCTAATCAAAGTGCAATTAACTCCGCCCGTATGGCTAGAACCCCCATCAGGGAAGCCCTACAGGGAGAATTGCGCCTGGGCGATCGCTATGTCTATTGGATAGAAATAGCCCAACCCCCAGAAGGCGAAGCCTTCACAGGTCAAATGACAATTTTACTAAAATCCGACCTTGATAAATTAGAATCTGAATTGCGAAATCGTTAATCCCTAGCCCGATAGCCCCCCTAGCCCCGCAGGAGATGGAATTTGCCAAACACCAGAAAAAATGCTTTCAGTACATAAAGAAATTCTCAGCAAATCTTCCTTGAGCAAAGGTGGCCAATCAACCCCAGCCTTGCGCCCAGCCACAAATAATTGTTGTGCCTTCACACCCAACTGATAAAGAGTGTACGCCAATTCTCGGTCAATATTCGGCGCATCTTTCATAAATTCAAACACCACTTTTAAAGCCAACAAAATCGAGGTTATCTGACCGGGTACTGGTGGTTTTCCCTGTTTCATCCGGACTAACAAAGCATCTGGGTTTTCTTCAGTTGTTAGTGTCTGAGCTATCAGGAGTTTGCGAGCTGCTTCGTAATTCATGTGTCCAGCCTATCCTAGTTGTGAGCATCAGCAAAGGTACTTACATATAAATTACTATGCCAGGGTCACTTTAACCCTCCACCTCAATTTGTCTCACCACCGTCAAAGCTGAATAACTCACCCCCGCAGTACCTTCTCCCGGATGAGTGGAATCCCCCACTAACCATAAATGATCAATGGGAGTACGATTAGCAAAACCAAAAGGTCCAAAAGTAGGTACTCTTTGACCAATACCCCCCACAATACCCCGATCGCGCCCAGTGTAATGAGCAAAACTGCGCGGTGTAGCAGCCTCTTGATGAATAATTGTTTCCGGTTTTAAATAAAAATATTCACTCAGACGAGCGATCGCATCTTCTGTATACTTTTGTTTCAACTCTGGATAATTTTCTGTTTCCCACCAGGGACCAGGATCAACAAAAGAAGAAGCGATAATTGTCGCCTTTCCTTCCGGGGCTCGTCCATCCCCCGGACGACTAACAGACACAAACAAAGAATTATTTTCCCCAATTGGTCCATCCACATCATACAAAAACTGTAAATGGGGAGGACAACCAACGGGAATAGCACTCTCATCTACCCCCAAATACACCACAAACGCACCCGAAGCCAACGGTAACTTTTCCACCCGATTTTTATAACCACATGGTGCTTTTTCTCCCAATAGCTGCACCAAATTCTGCACAGTCACATTAGCCACCACATGATCCACCACTTCCGTTGATATTTCCCCCGTTTTCTGATTTCTCACCACCACAGCAGTAGCCTTGTTATTTTCCACCTTAATTTCTTCCACAGTGTGGCGCATTAACAACTTACCACCATCTCTAACCAAAGATTCCACCAAGCGATCGCTTAGTACCTGCATACTACCTTCTAAATGAAATAATCCTTGGGGTAGTTGAGACACACTCAAAGCCGTAGCTGCATATAGTAAAGCCGTTTCCTCAGCGCTCACCTGAGAATATAGCTTCAACTGCAAATCTAAAAACCTTCTCAGACGCTCATTATTACCCAGCCCGTACAATCGTAAAGCATCCCCCACAGTAAACAAAGCATAGGGTACAGTAATCAAAGTACCAGGGCGCACAGCCCTAGTTAACTGCCATAAATCCCACCAATTGCGCGGTGGTAGCACCGGGTCACGTCCTTGGAACTCCCAACTCGCCTCAAACAACACCCCCATCATTTGCCAAAAACCCTCACTACCAGGAAACTGGCGTTGGCGTTCCTCCCGCCATTTCTGGGGATCTCGCCACACATTAATTGGTGTACTTTCTCCGGGTAAATACACAGCACAAGCCGGATCACAAGGACTAGCTGCTGGTAAATCTATGGATAACTCAGAGAATATGCGGTGATGAATTCCCCCTGGTTCCAGTCCCGCCACCTGAGTCGCTCCCACATCAAAAATGAACCCCCGACGTTTAAAAGTAGAAGCACAACCCCCCGGAACCAAAGCTTGGTCCAACACCAACACACTGTAACCCCGATGCGCCAACAAAGCCCCCGCAGTCAGTCCCCCTATACCAGCACCAATCACAGCCACCCGGCATTTACTCTTGCTACTAGAAAGATTAGACATTGACGTTTATTTTTACAAATCTTAATACTACTAATTATAAATTATAACCTCACCACATCTGCCAACAAAAACCCCAACAGAGTTACTAGATAAGATAAAAGAATAACAAACCTGTTCACCCCCCACCACCCATGACCCCAACCCTGCTTAAACTAGCACCTATCAACTCCCCCACAGTGCATCACTTACCCAATGGCCTCACCATAGTTGCAGAACAAATGCCAGTGGAAGCCGTAAATTTGAGCTTGTGGGTTAAAATTGGTTCAGCTGTAGAATCTGATGCCATTAACGGCATGGCTCACTTTTTAGAGCATATGATTTTTAAAGGCAGCGAGAAACTAGCAAGCGGCGAATTTGAACGTCAAATAGAAGAACGAGGAGCCGTCACCAACGCAGCCACCAGCCAAGACTACACCCATTACTACATCACTACCGCTCCCCAAGACTTTACCGAATTAGCCCCGCTCCAAATAGACGTAGTATTAAATCCCACCATACCTGACATCGCCTTTGCCAAAGAACGCTTAGTAGTTTTAGAAGAAATTAGACGTTCCCAAGATAATCCCCAACGGCGAACATTTCGCCGGGCCATGGAGACAGCATTTGAAAAATTACCATATCGCCGCCCAGTCCTAGGGACAGAAGCAATTATCTCTCAACTCCAGCCCCAGGAAATGCGAGATTTTCACGCTACTTGGTATCAACCCCAGTCTATTACAGCTGTAGCAGTAGGTAACTTACCAGTAGAAAAACTCATTGCTACAGTAGCAGAGGGATTTAGTCACGCCCAACAGTCCACAACTAACAATCCACCATTCAATCAACTATCAACAATTGAACCAGAACCAGCATTTACAAAAATTGTCCGTCGGGAATACATTGATCACAACCTTCAAGCAGCCCGTTTAGTTATGGTTTGGCGAGTTCCCGGACTAGGACAATTAAATCATGTTTATAGACTAGATATTTTAGCCAGCATTTTGGCACACGGACAAACCTCAAGATTAGTCCGAGACCTGCGGGAAGAAAAACAACTAGTCACCTCCATTGCTGCTAGTAATATGACCAATAAATTACAAGGTACATTTTATATCTCTGCTAAATGTGCAGTGGAAAATTTACCCGCAGTAGAAGAAGCTATTATTAAACACATCAGCACACTCCAAACAGAACCAGTATCAGAAAAAGAAATAAGTCGTATCCAGCGACGAGTAGCCAACAAATTTATCTTTGGTAACGAAACACCCAGCGATCGCGCCGGCTTATACGGTTACTATCAATCCATGATCAACAGTTTACAACCAGCCTTAAATTACCCCCATCAGATTCAATCCCAAGATCCAGCCCACCTCATGGAAGCAGCCCAACAGTATCTTTCCCCCCATGCTTATGGTGTAGTTGTGACATCTCCCCTAGTTGAAACACAGAGGATTCTCAATTGATGTTGCTACCCAGTCATCAGATACCAATAACTACATATAGTCATTTAACTTAAGAATGAGACATTAATTTACACAATAATCACGGATAATTTCATCTAAGGGTGTATTTGAAGGAGCATACATTCTGGCTCTCTTTAAGGCACTAAAATCATGCTCA
>Ga0169931_10000639_pt1 | contig 58195 bp, 52 predicted proteins | sample Kivu_15m_20L_FD_129675 | JGI IMG/M metagenome (GOLD analysis project Ga0169931, IMG submission 129675) | Freshwater microbial communities from Lake Kivu, Western Province, Rwanda to study Microbial Dark Matter (Phase II) - Kivu_15m_20L... | ecosystem: Environmental > Aquatic > Freshwater > Lake...
CGCCTACTTTATCACTGATAATATTGGCTGTCGCTGGAAATTGATGATCCGCTGTAACGGTTGCACAGATCAACAAATCGATATCCAATGGATCCAACCCTTTTTTGGCCAATAAACCCTTTACCGCTTCGGCTCCCATATCACTGGTGCCAAGTCCTTCCCCTTTTAAAATATGACGCTGAGAGATTCCTGTTCTAGATAATATCCACTCATCTGTGGTATCCACCATTTTCTCCAAATCCGCATTGGTGAGTAGATCCGGCGGAACATATCCTTGAATTCCTGTAATGGCTGCTGTAATTTTTGAATGATCTAACATGACACCTAAAAATTTCAAAATTAAAGGGGCGAAGGTAAACACAAAAGCCCTGAAATTCAGGGCTTATTTTTCACAAAGCTTTGTGTATGGTAAGAATTACGCTTCCGCGTTCTCCTTTTCCAATACTACTTTCCCTTTGTAGTACAATTTTCCCTCATGCCAATGTGCATGGTGAAATAAATGCGGTTGACCTGTTGTTGGACATGTCGCTACATTAGGAGCTTCCAATTTGTAATGCGTACGGCGCTTTGCTTGGCGCGTTTGCGAAATTCGGTGTTTGGGATGTGCCATCTTTTTCCGTTTTTATTCTTCTTCATCGCTGTCATCATCTAACAGCAAATCTGTATTGTTTTCTAATTCCATGTTCTTCAAAGAAATCCATTGCGTATCCGCATCTTCTGAAGTGGAAAGTTGATTGAGCTTGGCAATCACTTCTTGATTACACTCGCCCTCGTCATGGACTCTCTTGGCGGGGATTGAAAGCTGAATCAACTCATAGATGCGATGTTTTACATCTATAAAGTGCTCCTTTGGACCAAAAATCCAAACTTCATCCTCTTCATCCTCTGTCTGCTCTCCCCACTTAATAACCCAATGATCATTTCCTTCTACCTCTAACTTCATTTCATCGCCACATTTATCACAAATAATCGGGGTTACACCCGTCATTTGGATAGAAACCTCCATCATGGTGGACTTTTTTTCTACCTGAACTTGGACTTGAAAATCACCAGCGGTAACTTCAGAAAATTCAAAATCTTGAAAGAACGTATCCTCTATTTGGAAATCAAAGTGATGAACTCCTAATTTCAAACCGATAAACGGTATCATATAAGGATGTTTGTTCCTCACTTTTATTTCTTTTAGAGGGGTGCAAATATAGTAATTTTTAGGTTATCAACAAAAAAAGGTGGAAATGAACTTTTTAAATGAAAATATAACCAAATTTGCGAGTTCAATATGATGAGTGAAATTAACCTTTCCACGATAGACGCATTTATTCTGCATGCGCTAAAAGAAGATGTCGGTGAGGGGGATCACACCACCCTTGCTACGATACCTCCACTTCATTTGGGAAGAGCCCATTTGAAAATCAAAGAAAAAGGAATTTTAGCCGGTGTGATTGCGGCCGAAAGAGTGTGCTATGCGGTGGATCCAACCCTTCAATTCAAGGGGCTTTTAGAAGATGGACAGGCTATTCAACCCGGCGATATCGCGTTTGAAGTGCATGGAAAAACACAATCCATCACCATTGCAGAGCGTTTATTGCTGAACATCATGCAAAGAATGAGTGGCATCGCCACCCATACCCACCGAATCCAAAGTATGATTGCCCATACACAATGTAAATTATTGGATACAAGAAAAACAACCCCTGGTTTTAGATTTTTCGAAAAATGGGCTGTCAAAATTGGAGGGGCCGAAAATCACAGATTCGGATTATACGACATGATTTTAATCAAAGACAATCATGTAGATTTTGCAGGAGGGATGAAAAACGCACTCAACAATGTAATTGAATATTGTAATAAAAAACAACTTCAAATTCCCATAGAAGCAGAAGCCCGCAATCTGGAAGATGTTCAGTTGATTCTAGAAAGCGGAGTGGTATTCAGGGTGTTGTTGGATAACTTTACACCCCAACAAATCAAGGAAGCTGTTCAATTGATCAATGGGAAAATACAAACGGAGGCCTCGGGTGGTATCAATGAAAAAAACGTGGTCTCGTATGCAGAAGCTGGAGTGGATTTTATCTCAATGGGAGCACTCACACATCAAATTCAATCTTTAGACTTTAGCCTAAAATCATTTTAGTTGCACACCAATGACTGAAAAAGGCGAGAGAATTAAAACCAAACTAACCCGGGCAGTTGAAAAAAGGCTGGATAAAACAGTATGGCCGGGATTTCAGGGACTATCCATGCTCGTTGTGGGACGTTTTTTTGTCGAGGCTGTCACCAAAGGATCCATTACCACCCGATCAGCCGCCATTTCCTTTCGCTTGTTTCTTGCCTTCTTCCCCGCTATTATTCTTCTATTATCCTTAATTCCTTATGTGCCCATTCCCAACTTCCAGAAAGAACTCATGGACAGTATCCATACTTTTTTTCCTGGAGATACCTTTTCACTGGCAGAAGACACCTTGAATGACTTGATCAATAAAAAATACAACACCCTTATCTCCATTGGTTTCATTTTAGTGATTTACTACGCTTCTAACAGCATCAACGCCATCTTTGTTGGATTCAACGAAAGTTATCATTTTGAAGACAATACACATCCTATTTTGCGAAGAGTAGTCAGTATTGCCTTGATCTTTGTTTTGGGCGTCATTTTAACTAGTGCAATAACGCTGATTATTTTCAGTGAAACCATTATTGAGTTCATTGGGGATAAGGAATGGTTGGCTGACAAAACACTGGTGTTAATGGTTGATCTCGCAAGGTGGAGTATCACCATAACCTTGATTTATGTGGTGATCACCACGCTGTACAATGCAGGTATGGGCGTTCGAAGAAGACGGAATTGGAAATTCTGGAATGTCGGAGCAGTATTGGCAACTGTTCTATTTGTTATCACTTCCATTGGGTTTGCCTACTTCATCAATAATTTCGCTCAATTCAACAAATTGTATGGATCGTTGGGAACATTAATGGTATTGCTTATTTGGATGAATTTAAATTGCGTCATTCTTCTAGCTGGCTTTGATTTGAACGCGAGTATTAGAAAAGCGCTAAAACTGCAAGACAACTCCTCCAACCATGTTGACCATAATAAAGAAAACCCTATTGAATCAAATTTCGAAACCCATTCACCTCCATTGACCCCTACTCCTAATGAAAAAACGGAAAGAGAAATTAGAAATACTTTCCGAAACTCCTAGTCCCTTGATTAAGGCTGTAATTTGACCAGTCTCAGTCCGTAGGTATTTTTATCCACTCCTTTGCTATTCTCACTTCTTGCCGACACTCGACATTCATTCCTTGGAGACTTCCATGCACCGCCGCGTAATACATACAAGTGAGAACGATCAGCACCTTTGGGATCTTTTCTATTTTTTTGATCCAAACGATAATCAGCATACTGATCTACACACCACTCCATTACATTTCCTGTCATATCATAAAAACCCCAATCGTTAGGCTGCAACTCGCCAACCACATGCACTCTTCCCTCTGCATTTTCAGCAAACCAACCCACTTGTTTGATACTATCCGCTCCGGCATATAAAGTTCCCTTTGATGAACCACAACGAGCAGCGTATTCCCATTGCGCTTCCGTTGGCAAAGAATACAACTCCCCTGTTAGTTCATTCAATCTTTGAACAAACAATTGCGCCATCGTATAGGATACGTTGGTTACCGGATTGTCTTTCCAAGTTCTGTCATCAGAGGGATTACTACCCATCACCATTTCCCACAAACGTTGCGTCACCTCCATCGACTGCATGGAAAAACTACTCAACTCCACTTCATGCTGCTTCTCATCATTCGACCTTCCTAGCTCTGTTGATGGACTTCCCATCATGAATGTACCCGGAGCACACTGAATGAATTTCCCAAGGGCTTCTTGAATGGACTCCTTCTTGGGATTTTGGGCCAAACCAAGGATAGGAATTGCACTAAACAATAAAAGGATAGTTTTTTTCATAAATTCAAATATAATCTATTCCTCCTTTGCCGCCTCTTTTTGTAGTTGCGCAATAAACTGCAATGCTTCCATTGGAGTCATTTGATTGACATCTAACCGTCGTATTTGATCCTTTACCTTATTCCATTGTGGATCTTGCATTTCAAAAATTGCCAGTTGCCCATTGGCTGCTGCTATCACTTGCTGTTGATCATCCGTGCGCTGTGACTCTAATTGCTTCAACATCTCCTTTGCACGTTGTAAAACCACCTTGGGCATTCCAGCCAATTGAGCTACATGAATACCAAAGCTATGATTACTTCCTCCTTGCTGAAGTTTTCTCAGAAAAATAACCTTCCCTTTTTCTTCCTTCACAGAAACATTAAAATTGTGAATTCGTGTATAACGATGCGTCATTTCATTCAGTTCATGGTAATGCGTCGCGAACAAAGTTTTTGGTCGATGCAAAGGATGTTCATGCAAATACTCCGCAATCGCCCACGCGATGCTAATTCCATCATAAGTGCTCGTGCCTCTTCCAATCTCATCCAATACGATGAGGCTCCTACCGCTCATTTGATTAAGAATACTTGCGGTCTCGTTCATTTCCACCATGAAGGTAGATTCTCCCGCCGATAGATTATCCGATGCGCCCACTCGAGTAAAAATTCTATCGACACATCCGATTCGCGCATGCGCAGCAGGAACATAGCTGCCCATCTGAGCCATCAATGTAATGAGGGCTGTTTGTCTGAGTAAAGCCGACTTTCCGCTCATGTTAGGTCCTGTGATCATCATCATTTGACAATGTTCTGGATTCAGTAAGATATCATTGGCAATGTACGGCTCTCCGTTGGGTAATAAACGCTCGATCACAGGATGTCTTCCTTCTTTGATCTCCAACACACCGCTGTCTTCTACCACGGGTTTGGAATAACCATTAACCCTAGCAATGGCAGCAAATGAGGTCAAAACATCCACCTCAGCCAATACCTTGGAGTTGTATTGTAAGTCAACGATAAAATGAATACACTCTTGGATAATTTCCGCAAACAACCTTTGCTCGATGGATAAAATTTTCTCTTCCGCTCCTAAAATCTTGGTCTCATACTCTTTCAATTCTTGAGTAATATAACGCTCTGCCTGCGTGAGTGTCTGCTTGCGAATCCAATCTGTGGGTACTTTGTCCTTGTGCGTGTTGCGTACTTCTAAATAATATCCAAATACATTGTTGTAAGATATTTTTAAGGAGGAAATTCCAGTTCTTTCCGTCTCACGCTCCTCAATTTCCTTCAACTTCTCTTTGCCATTGGTTTGAAGTGCGCGCAGCTCATCTAATTCAGCATTCACTCCAACAGCAATCGTCCATCCTTTTCCGATTACATGAGGAGCATCTTCATGAAGCTTGGCCGCCAAAACCAATTGCAATCCACTTAAATCCTTGAGTGATTTTTTGACTTTTAATACCACTTCATTTCCTAAACTCCAATTCTCTACCATTGCCAAGGCTCGATTCAGCTGAACCAATTCTCTTGGGGTAATGCGCTGCACTGCCATGCGAGCGGCTATTCTTTCCCAATCTCCCAACTCCTTCAAATCTGATCTCATTTGCTCCAATTCATTCGGTTGAAGCATCCATTGCTCCACAGCGTCCAAACGATATTGAATGGACTCAACAGAACGCAATGGCATCATGATCCATCGTCGGAGCATTCTAGATCCCATCGGATTTTGAGTGACATCTAAAATGTCTACCAACGAAGTTCCGCGCTCATGTGCCGACGAAAGCAACTCCAAATTTCGTATCGTAAACACATCCATTCCCACCCATTCCTTTTCCTCTACTTTCTTGACTTTGACAATATGCCCTAACTTGTCATGTTGGGTATCTTTCAAATACTGAAAAATGGCACCTGCCGCTCCGATAGCCACGGCATTTTCTTCAATTCCAAAACCTTTGAGATTGATCGTTCCAAAATGTTGATGCAGTTGATCCCTCCCAAAATCTTCCGTAAAAGCCCAATCATCCATTCGGAATAAATGAAAATGGTGTCCAAAAAACTGATGAAAATCCTGATCTCTATGTTTTTGAAACAGCACCTCTTTAGGCTGATAAGCATGAAGCAATTTTTGTACATAGGACAACGGGCCTTCTCCCATTTCAAAAGTACCCGTAGATAAATCCAAAAATGCTATCCCCCATGTTTCCTTTTGCTGAGCAATGGCCGCCAGAAAATGATGATCTTTGAGATCAATGGTTTTTTCATTGTAAGAAACACCAGGAGTTACCAATTCAGTTATTCCCCTTTTGACAATTCCTTTGGCCAATTTGGGATCTTCCAATTGATCGCAAATCGCCACTCGATAACCCGCTTTCACCAACTTCGGTAAATAGCTATCTAGTGAATGATGGGGGAAACCGGCTAAATCTACAAAGGCCGCCGCTCCATTTTTTCTCTTAGTCAAAACGATTCCCAAAATCCGGGCTGCATGAACAGCGTCCTCACCAAAAGTTTCATAAAAATCACCTACTCGAAAAAGCAAAATCGCATCTGGATATTTCACCTTAACGCTATTGTATTGCTTCATCAAAGGGGTTTCTGCTATCGTTGATTCTGACTTTGACATTGAACTCGTTGTATTTTAAATCAAAACTGCCGACCCCAATGGAATACGGCAGTTCTGAAATCAATTAAAATCGTGAAGTAAATGTAGCTTTTAACCTACCTATTTGTATTGCCTGAAATGCTCGGATTGTTCACATTATTTCAACATCGCCTCCTTTCTCTGGCTCCACCAAAAAGGCAGATACAGCAAGCCATAAGAAATCGCTCCGATGAATTCCAGCTCCAAGAGATAATAGGGCCACTCATGTAGCAAATCCAAAAATGATCCCCCAGGGGGCTTTTGCATCAAATAACCGTAATTAGCCGATGTCCAAACATTGAAAAACATGGCCACCGTCATATAGATTTGCGAGGCCAACATCACGCGCAACCAAGCCCCTTTTTGTGGCTTCAATTGAAGGCCAAAGACAGCATACATTACCCCCAAGACCAAACCTCCATGTCCAATGACAAAGGTCAAATAAGTCAGATGCGGAAAAGGCTCGTGAATATCAGGGGTGATGATGCCGTGAATGCTTCCCGCCATTACCCAAAAGAAAGCCAATTCCGCCCATCGTTGTCTTTTATACCAAAGCGCACCAGCCGTTAAAAATATAGCCCAGTTGCACAATTCCAAAGGGAGATCATACTTCCATTCCCAAAACCCACTTCCAACTCTGTAACCTTGATACAACAACCAATTCATCAGCAAAATAAGCGCTATTGCCTTGGCCCATTTTTCCCTATTCGTTTGGTTCCAATTTTTAGAAAATCGGATCAGTAGAATAGGTGCAATGACAGTAAAAATTAAAAACAATAGATGTTCCGTCTGCCAATAGGGATAATAATAGGGCGTTTCCATCAGCCGTTTCGATAAGGTGATTTGGTATCCTCATCCATCAACATTGATCGATAATTATCGTAACGGAAAGAAGGGATTGATCCGCCTTCCACGGCCTGAATCACAGCACAACCCGGCTCTTCAATATGTTGACAGCTATTGAACTTGCACTGTGGCAATAAAGCAAACATCTCTTGAAAATACAATGCAATTTCCTCATTGGGAATATCCACCAATCCAAAACCCTTGATACCTGGCGTATCTATAATGTAACCTTCATTCTCCATTTCAAAAACCTCAGCAAAAGTGGTGGTGTGCTGACCCTTTTCACTCCAATCTGAAATCTCCCCCACCTTGATCATCGTTTCCGGAATAAAATGCTGAATCAATGAAGATTTACCTACTCCACTATGTCCTGAAAATAGCACCGTCTTTCCCTTGATTCTTTGCCTCAAATCACTCATCCCTTCACCATTCAATAAAGACGTCTTCATCGCTTCAAACCCAATGCGCTCATACTGATGCAACAGATTCATTGCCTCTGTTTGTTCTTTGAGATCATATTGATCCCATTTATGAAAAAGTAAAACCACCGGGATATCGTAAGCATTGGCCGCCACTAAAAAACGATCGATAAATCCTGTTGTGGTTTGAGGTCGTGCAGTGGTGACCACCAAAAAAGCGATATCAATATTTGCCGCCACCACTTGCGCTTCTTTGGAAAGATTTACAGATTTACGGATGATGTAATTTTTCCGTGGAAGAATCTCCACAATACTCGCAATATTCCCATCTTCTTCTTGCTCTACTTGAATTTCGACGAAATCACCGGCGGCTACGGGATTGGTGGTTTTCAATCCCTTTGTTCTCAACTTTCCTCTGATCCGACAACGGTAATAAACGCCATCTTCTCCTTTTACACTATACCAATTACCGGTTGACTTTAATACCCGAGCTTGCATTTTAAGACAACGCGTCTTTCAATTGCAACAATTCCTGTCTGATCCCTTGAAGTCTTTGTATAATGACTTCTTTATCCGCACTTGTTTCCTTCTTTTTTAAAGCATTCTTAGCTCCCTCTAATGTAAAACCTTGCACGCGCACCAATTCATGAATCTGCGTAAACAATTCGATGTCTTTCTTTGAATACATTCGATTGCCACGTGTATTCTTTCTCGGGTGTAATTGAGGAAACTCCTTTTCCCAAAAGCGCAACAATGAAGTATTCACTTGAAACATCTCTGCCACCTCTCCGATAGAGAAATAGATTTTTTCAATGGTATTGGTTCTGTTCAACATCAGTCAAATGATTGTCCCGATTGAGCGGCCCTTTCCAACAAAGCTGCATATTGCTCTGGCGACAAATCGTTGTAAAAATAATACGCGGGATTGATTTTTTCACCATTTTTTATTACTTCATAATGCAAATGAGGGCCAGACGACACTCCGGTGTTCCCCACATAACCGATCACCTGCCCCCTTTTCACCTTCTGACCCGGCCTCACCGCCATTCTGCTCATGTGAGCATACAGTGTTTGGTATCCAAATCCATGGTCAATCACCACGTGCAGTCCATACCCGCTACCACCATCTGGTGATTTCACCACTCCGTCTCCAGTAGCGTAAATTTCCGTTCCTATGTCCGCTGAAAAATCCAATCCTGTGTGCATTCTTGCAACGCGATATATGGGATGAATCCGAAATCCGAAACCCGAGGCCATACGGTTCAAATCTTTATTGTCCAGCGGCTGAATGGCCGGAAGACTGGATAAAAATTGATCGTGACGGGTGGCCAAGCGCTTGATTTCGTCGTACGACTTACTTTGAGAAATCATGGCCATTTGCAAAGACTGCAATCGCTTTTTGGTTTCTAGAATTCCTTCTTTAGAGGCGTAACCTTTCAAATCTTTGGCCGACCCTCGATAACCAAATGATCTTTCAATAGGGTCTGCCCCAAAAATGGACCGATAAATCTCATTATCCCTTTTCTGCAGCACCTCGGCGTATCGATCTAAGGTATCCATCTGTTGCTTCATGCTCTTTACCTGCACTTCCAGAAACTTTACCTCTTTCTCTAACCGGCTTGTTTCTGGATCCTTGAAAAAAGAAGCATATAAAACCACCCCAAAGCCCCCTATTACCAAACCCGCTAGCAAGTATCTGACCCCCACCCAAACGTAATCACGCACAGTGAAACTGATCTGCTCAAAATTGAGCGTCGTAGGATTAAATATGTACTTGAATTTGGGCAAAACACTGTTTCCTTTCCGACAAATTTAATACTTTCTGCACATTTTGACCGTAGTTTTGCAGGGTACCAAAATTTTGATATGACAGCTCAAGAAATCAGACAACAATTTTAGCATTTTTTGCTCAACAACAACACACCATTGTATCCTCCGCCCCTATGGTCATCAAAGGAGATCCCACCTTGATGTTTACCAATGCAGGAATGAATCCATTCAAAGATATTTTTCTTGGCAACGCACCCGTTGTACATCCCAGAATTGCGAATACGCAAAAATGTCTTCGCGTAAGCGGCAAGCACAATGATTTGGAGGAAGTAGGGGTGGATACTTACCATCACACCATGTTTGAAATGTTGGGCAATTGGAGTTTTGGGGATTACTTCAAGCAAGAGGCTATTTCGTGGGCATGGCAACTGTTGACCGAAATCTATAAAATTCCAAAAGATCAATTATATGTCACCGTTTTTGAAGGCGATGAAAAAGAAAATCTCGCCTTTGATCAAGAGAGCTATAACATTTGGAAACAATACATTGCCGAGGATAGAATTTTAAGAGGAAACAAAAAAGACAACTTCTGGGAAATGGGCAACATGGGGCCATGTGGGCCATGCTCAGAAATTCATGCAGATATCCGTCCGCGGGAAGACAGACAAAAAATAGATGGAAAAACTTTGGTCAACAATGACCATCCTCAAGTGATTGAAATATGGAACAATGTCTTCATGCAATTCAATCGAAAGGCCGATGGATCATTGGAAGCGCTTCCCAATAAGCATGTTGATACCGGAATGGGATTTGAACGTTTGTGCATGGTGCTTCAAGGAAAACAATCCAATTATGACACCGACGTTTTTTCTCCTTTGATTCAAAAAATTGAAAGTTTGAGCGGGTTGTCTTATACTGCAACAGATACTAAAAAAGATGTTGCCATGCGCGTGATTGCCGATCACGTACGAGCCGTTTCATTTGCCATCGCAGACGGACAATTGCCATCCAGCGCAGGAGCAGGTTATGTCATTCGCCGAATTTTGAGAAGAGCGGTCAGATATGGATACAGTTTCTTGCAATTCAAGCAGCCGTTCATCCATCAAGTTTTTCAAGTATTGGAGCAACAAATGGGAGTGGCTTTTCCAGAGTTGACCAAGAATAAATCGCTTATTCAATCTGTCATCAAAGAAGAAGAAGAAAGCTTCTTGAGAACTTTGGAAAAGGGAATTGAGTTATTGGACAATGTGATTCAAAATCATACGGATAAAGAAATTTCTGGTGCCATTGCATTTGAATTGTATGACACTTTTGGATTTCCCATTGATCTCACGCAATTGATTGCTTCAGAAAATCAAAAAAGCATCAATTTATCTGAGTTTGAAGAACATCTGCAAGCACAAAAAGAAAGGAGCAGAGCGGCTACCAAATTAGAAACCGATGATTGGGTAGAGTTGCGATCTGGTGAAACTTCCTTTATAGGATATGATCAGCTTTCAGCCGATAGCCAACTATTAAAATACAGGAGGATCAAAGCGAAAGGAAAAGAAATGTATCAACTGGTACTATCGATTACACCGTTTTATGCAGAGGGAGGTGGCCAAGTAGGAGATCATGGAAAATTGTATTTCGGCGAAGATGTAGTAGAGGTGGTGGATGTAAAAAAAGAAAATGGATTGATTGTTCATTTCACTGAAACTTTACCTACTCATCCTGATCAACCCGTGCATGCAAGTGTTTGTTCCAATTGGAGAAATGATACCACAGCGCACCACAGCGCCACCCACCTATTGCACGAAGCACTCAGAGAGGTTTTGGGAACACACGTTGAGCAAAAGGGCTCGTTGGTGAATCCAGAATATTTACGTTTTGACTTTTCCCATTTCGCAAAAGTTACCCCTGAAGCACTCCAACAAATTGAGCAATTGGTGAATGAGCGCGTACAAAATAACTTTCCTCTCATTGAAAACAGAGCCGCCACGATTGACGAAGCCAAGCAAAGTGGTGCCATGATGTTGTTTGGAGAGAAATATGGAGACAAGGTGCGTATGATTCAATTTGGCAACAGCATAGAGCTGTGCGGAGGAACCCATGTACCGAATACTGGGGCTATTAAACGGTTTAAAATCCAAGCAGAAGGTGCCGTTGCAGCAGGTATTAGAAGAATCGAAGCCATTGCTGGAAAAGTTGCCGAATCATGGATTGAAGGTGAGTTGTCTCAATTGGAAGAGGTGAGAGAAACTTTGAAAAATAAGGATGCAATCAAGGGAGTGAAGGATCTTCAAAATAAGGTAAGTGAGTTGCAAAAGCAATTGCAAGATTTGCAGCATGCGCAGGCCATGCAAGTGAAAGCAGAGTGGAAAAAGCTCATCATGCAACACGGAGATCGCCAGCTTCTTTTTGTGGAATCATCATTGGACAGCGCTTCCATCAAAGACATTTGCTTCCAATTGAAAGCCGAAAACACTTCCTTTGGAATGGTGGTAATATCGAAAAGCCAAGACAAACCAATGATTGCGGTAGCTTTTAGTGATGATGCGGTGAATAATTGGAAATGTCACGCGGGCCAGCTCGTGAAAGAGTGGGCGGTTTTAATCAAAGGAGGCGGAGGAGGGCAACCCAGCTTTGCTACTTGTGGAGGGAATGATGCGGCTGGTTTGATGCAAGTTTTAGAAAAAGCAAAAGAGACGCTTTTGGTCTAACTGCATAAACAGTAATTTTTTACAATTATTGAGGACTACAAAACGTCTTGTTTTTTGTCATTTCACAACTTGATGGTTATTTTCTAATCCATCTTTTTTGCTCTAACAATTCACTGCGTCAGACAAGGACGCATACCAAATTGTTTTGAAAATAATATACTAAAAATAAAAAAGGGTGTTCCAAAGAACACCCTCTTCCATTTATCAAACGTTTGATTATTTCACAATCAACTCTTTGGTCATGTGAACATCACCTGCTGTCAAAGTGTAAGTGTAAACACCTGAACCTAATTCACTAACATTGAAACGAACTGAATGAGCTCCTGCTGGCTTCATTCCTTCATTAACGCTCATTACTTGACGACCGGTTACATCTCTCACAATCATTTGAACTGAGCTAGCTGCAGCCAACTGATAGTTGATTTGAGTTTCATCAGACGCTGGGTTTGGCATATTCTGAGACATTACTACAGAAGCAGTTTGCTTCTCTGAAATAGACAATGACTCATCTGAATTCAAGCGAATCATAGGAATACCGCCAGTAGCGCCCCATGTACCATCATTCAACCAAGAAACTACCCAATCATTGGTTCCAGAAACTGGAATACCCACAGTACCATCAGACACTACGGCAGCGAAATAAATCTTATCGGCTTCCAATGTAACGGGTTCTTCAAAAGCCAAATTGATCCATACAGCACCGCCTGCAGAAGTATTGTCTACATCCGTAACAGTATACTCAACAGTTTGAACACCCAAATCCACCAAAATAGGCTCACCAGTGGCAGCATCTAAATCAGTAAACTCATACAAACGACCTTGAATGGTGCTGCTGGTGGTACCCGTTGACAAACGAACACAAACATCGATAGCCCCAAAATCATCATTGGCATAAATATCGAACAAATTACCATACTCATAAGCAGCAGTTGGACCAACAAAGGCTTGAGCCGCTCCCAAATCACGCGCATAAATATTCTGAGTAATTTCCATGCTCGCCGTAGACACGTTGTTATTCATGTTATCATCCATTCCATCTGCAGCGGCAACAGTTCCAGTGATGGTCACTGTACCAAGTGCCGAAGGCGTAAAAAATGAAACACCAGACAAAGTATCTTTATCCAACGAAATTACATCCAAATTTCCTGATGCAAAAGATCCTTGAGCAGTACCATTGAAATCGATATCATAATTCATACCTACTCCCAATTGATTATTAAACCCTGCATTATAAACAACTGAAGTCGCTCTTACTGGGCTTACTTGGCTAAGAGGTACATTTGAATACTCCCAAAAACCGAAACCAAATGTTGGATTATTCCAGTCGGATGCAATGGTTTTTGCTACACTGATATCATTCAATAATGCATTTTGTACTACCACATTATCCACTGCAAAACCAGAGGCCCAAGAGCTATTATCACTCCATTGGAAGCGGATTGACACGGTCATTCCATTGTAGTTGTACAATGGAAGAACCAATGATTGCCAATAAGCCTCATCTATAGTCAAAGTGTCCAAGATTGACCAAGTAGATCCACCATCAGTAGAAATTTGAACAGTCGCGTCACCACCACCGAAATTCGCATCATGGAAAAAATCAAATCCCAAGGTGTAGTTTCCCACAAAAGTAGAATCCAAAACATCAATGATATCGATCACCACTGCACCGGGATCTCCTTGATTTGCAGGAAGTGTATCCGTTAACACTTCACCCGTCTCAAAAGTTCCTAAAGCATCAATAAACATGGCAGAAACAATTTCAATTCCATCGGCTGAGGTAATCTCTACAACTAAATCACCACCGATGCCAAAAGATGAAACATCAATAGTTCCTGGTTCAGTAACTGTGAATGGAATACCATTCAATGTAACAGTCAAAGGAAGTGCGGCAGGAGCCGCGTCAAACGAAAATCCAATCTCACCCCAAACAACAGTGCCATTGGGATCTGCAGGAATGGTAGTGGAAAAAATATTGCTATTTCCTAAATCTTGAAAATCTGTCCAGAGATCTGTTACAACCTCTGATGTAATGATTCCCCAAACTTCAACTGGATTAGTGGTGTATTCATAGTCTGTTAGAGTAAGGGAGGGAGTTTGCAACCAAACATCCAAGAAATCACAGTCACAAGGGGCAGGATCATCATTTGCAGCGGCAAATTTGTTATTATTACCAACTTGAGGAACGGGCCAATAATTACCGGCATTTGCCAAAGTTGAATTGTAAATTTTGAAAGCGGGAGTTGTTTGACCTGCAGTTGCCGTTGCTGCAGCAATAGTTGACCATCCTGTTGGAATAGCCGCGGGTGTGTTACTCAAAGTTATTCCTTGGAAATCCTCTGATAACAATACCGTTCTATTGCCACCACCAATGGGCTGTGAAACCAATTCTTGGTGACCCACAACTCGTGGACTGATCTCTGACTTAGAGAACACTTTTTTTGAAGGGTTCTTGTGTATGGAGGTGTTTTGAGCCACTAGGCCCAAGCTTGCCGCCACACATCCCAAAATAATGTACAGTTTTTTCATTTGTTTGATAATTTAGTACTGCGAAGATAATAAAAATCCCCAAAGAGCACTTTGGGGATTTAATTATTTTAAGGCGTTAAAATCAATGGGACACCATCAATCTCTCCGTCTTCTCCATTCCGTTAGAAGAGATCTTGACTAAATACAACCCAGATGTCCATTGGGTTACATCCAAAACATACTGGGTGCCTGCGCTCACACCTTGATGAACTGTCCTTCCCATACTATCCATAACCTGATATTGACGCAACTCTCCTGTTCTCCATTGAATTGAAATTTGACTCTGTGCTGGATTAGGATACATCACCATCTCCTCAAACAATTCCTCCACACCAACTGCGTTAATATAAACTACATTATTGTCGGTCAATACACAACCAGTAGAGTCTGTTTGTGTTACAGAAATCACACCCGTTGCCGCATCATTCCACACAACCGTTACGGTATTGGTGGAATCCCCACTCAAAATTGACCCACCTGTTACCGTCCATACATAAGTGGCACCAGGCCATGTATTCACTGTGTATTGCTCGTTATCCATGGGGTCCACATCAAATAGACCTGAGATTACTGGGAAACTTCCATCCGGCTGGGTAATCTCTTGTGTAAGCGTATCCGTACAACCTTGAGTGTCCGTAATCACAAGAGAATAAATGCCTGCAGGAAGATTCTGAGCATAGGGGGTGGTTTGAATGGGGTTTGAGTTCCAATTTGCATAATACAAATTAGATCCCCCCGTAACGGTGGTTGAAATATAACCTTCTGTGCCACCGAAACAGGTGTTGTTGGCTACACTATCCAAAGTGATAATTATTGGGTTGATAAGACAAGAATCTTGAGTAATCGTACCTAAGCACTCACAATTGGAGGTGATCACGTCATTTACCGTACTCGTATTTCCATCATCACAAATATCACCCGGTAAAATACACGTTCCATCATCGACAGTAGCTAAAGGATCATAATTACATGCCGTTGGATCGATACATCCCGCTGTTGAGCTCATTTCGCCAATACACTGGCATTGTGCATCAACAGTATCGTTGATTGTAGCCGCGTTTCCATCATCACACAACGCACCAATGATTAGACAAGTGCCATCATCCACAACGGCCAATGCGTCATAATTACACGCACTATTATCTGTGCATCCAGCCACCACAACAGTTCCCGAACAAGAGCAATTCGCATCAATCACGTCATTGATAGTTTCAATCAAGCCATCATCGCAAGTCGCCCCAATAATCAAACATGATCCATCGTCAGTTACAGCTGCTGCATCAAAATTACAGGCCAATGGATTCGTGCAACCACTGACAACCGCAACATTAGTAGCTCCTGGAGTAGGCGCTTGAGCGACAAATAAGCTCAAAGTTAATGGAGCTCCGCCATCTGGAACCCTTGAAAGCGAATTGGTGTTGTTAGCCATTCCTTCATCCAATTGTGTTTGACCTGGTGTAAGAATACTCAACAATTCAGCATCAGCTGGATCAGCTGTACCGTACACCACGGCGTCTACCAAATTGACGTTATTGGCTAAAGTTCCAGCAACGAAATCTATCGAATCTGCTACATAAAGGGCCACTGCATCAGCCCCATTTTGAAGGAACCCAGTTGTACCACTGGATACCACATAATCCGCGCCCGCAACGGAACCAAGAAGAAAAAACCCATTGGCATTCAAGCTGTACCCATCCAAATCATACACCTGATAACTCACATCACCATTACCATTAAAAAGAACCAATGATAGACCTGTCAATGACATATTCGGGGACCCAAACAATTCAATAAACTCCGCATTATCAATCCCGGGTTGATCCGCATCGATTTCGTTGATCACCACAATATTTGTTCCTCCCACTCCTACACATTCACAATTGGCGTTCACCATATCATCAATAGTAAGAGGATCTCCGTCATCACAAACGGCTCCAACAATCAGACAGCTACCATCATCCATCGTAGCTGCTGCATTGTAATTACATGCGTTCACATCCATACAACCCATCACCATTACCACACCCGCACATTGGCAATTCGCATTGACCATGTCTCCCGTTGAATTTGGATTACCATCATCACACGTAGCCCCAATAATCAAACAACTACCATCATCCATTGTAGCGGCTGCATTGAAATTACAGGCATTCACATCCATGCAGCCCATCACCATCAATATTCCTGAACATTGGCAATTGGCTCCGATTACATCATTAATAGTGTTGGAATTACCATCTGAACAAACATCACCCACTAAAACGCAAGATCCATCATCCACCAAGGCCGAGGGATCAAAGTTACAAGCCAAAGAATTGGTGCACCCGCCATTCGGAATGGTTCCTGAACAAACACAGTTGGGGTTGATTACATCATTCCATGAAAGGGCATTACCATCATCACAAGGATCACCAATGAGGATACAAGAGCCATCATCTGTATTGGCATTGGGATTAAAATTACAAGCCAATGCATTGGTACATCCAGATACAGGGTTGAAACAAGCCGAACATGATCCGTAACATACGGGATCTAAAACGATATCTCCCGTCAAATTCAACAGCCGATTAGTGAAATTGTCAGTGGTAATCGTGCATGGATCACCGGGAGTCAATGTCTCTTGACCAGTCCAATTATCTGTAGAAAACTTGTACTCATAGGTTCCTTGTAATAAGGTGAGCGTGACATTCCAAATACCATCTCCATTGGCATCCGACATGGGAGTACAGCTACCGCACCAATTATTGAAAGTTCCGTTGAGCTCAGGAGTGGTAAAACCAGTCTGCTGATTCATATCCACCGCAAAGGTGACATCATAATAGGGTGTTGCTTGACTGCAGTCAACACAAGCTCCCCAACAAACCACGGGCAGAACGGCATCTCCGGAAACCACCAAAGAACGATTGGTAAAAGTTCCATTGGTAATGGTGCAAGATGAACCTGCAATTAGATTTTCTTGCATCGCCCATGCATCCGCAGAAAACTTAAACTCATAATTACCCGCTAACAATGGAATGGTTAACTCCCATATTCCATCACCATTGGCGTCAGACATTGGAGCACAGTTGCCGCACCAATTATTGAAAGTTCCATTCACCTCTGGTGTGGTAAATCCAGATTGCGTAGTCATATCTAATTGAAAAGTGATGTTGAAAGGTGTCGCTAGTGGCGTTCCCGCACAAACGCAATTGCTGGTTAAAACATCACCCGTTGTGCCTGCATTACCATCATCACAAGGATCACCAATGAGGATACAAGAGCCATCATCTAGGGTAGAACTTGGATTGTAATTACAAGCAAGCATATTGGTACATCCAGCGACACTGCCCGCGCAAGCGCTGCAAGAGTTAAAACAAACAACCGGAATGGTGACATCCGCAGATGTGATATCTAAAGTTCTATTGAAACCACCAAAGCTATCATCCACCCCACATGCCGCGTTGCCTGATTCCCAGCTAACCCCATTGATAAATTTATACTGTATGGTTTGGTTAATTCCTATGCTCAATGTTAATTCATAAATATTGTCGCCGTTGGCATCTGTCATCGGATTAGCGGTGGAATTCCATCCTTGAAAATTCCCTGCAAGAAATACTCCGCCCGGTCCAATGGTAATTCCTGTCATATCCACCTGAAAAGTTACACTTACTTGGGTAACATTCACCGTACCTGCGCAAACGCAAGATGCGTCATATACATCATTGATGGTATTTGCATTACCATCATTACAGAAAAATCCTGGAAATGCACATGACCCATCATCAGCTAAGGCATTAGCACTATAATTACAAGCGGTAGGATCTGTACATCCAACAGCACTACCTCCCCCTAAATTAGAAGCTCCTGGAGTTGGGGTTTGCGCTACAAAAAGAGAAAGGGTAAGAGGACTACCACCGTCAGGGAATCTAGAAAGAGAATTGGTGTTATTGGCTGTACCTTCATCCAATTGCGTTTGACCTGGGGTAAGCGCGGCTAATAACTCAACATCTGCTGCATCTGCAGTGCCATAAACCACTGCGTCTACAAGTCCGGCATTACTTACCATTGTTCCAACAGGCCACTGTGTATCATCTCCCAAAACCAAGGCCACGGCATCTGGGCCGTTTTGCAAAAATCCACCAGTCCCCGCAGAAGTAACATAGTTAGCGTTAGCTACTGTTCCCAGCACAAAAAATCCATTGGCATCCAAACTATAACCATCCAAATCAAACGCTGCGTAACTTTGATCATTATTTCCGTTGAATAAAACCAAGGCGTATCCATTCAGGGACATACCTGGAGTGCCAAATAATTCAATAAACTCCGCATTATCAATCCCGGGTTGATCCGCATCGATTTCGTTGATAACCACCGTTCCGCCACCCATGGATTGTGGACTTACAACCAATGACGTTGAATAGATGTGATCTCCGCTTGTTCCTCCATTTCCATTGGCTGCATTGGCCGTAACATAAAAAGTAATGTCGCCTATATCGGTTGCTGGTGCTGTCCAGGTAAAATTGAACGTATGCGATCCAGATGAGGCACCACCATTCAAATTGTGTGTTACATAATTTCTAGGAAAACCTGCAATATTTAAAATTTCTGTATGATTGTCGGTTCCTGCGGTCAATGATCCTCCATTGTCTCCACTGGCTTGAAGGGCTACTGCACTGAACCCGAAAAGGGATGAAGATGCATCCGTTACAGTAACGGATAAACTATACGTTTGCCCCGGCTGATAGTCGGTAATCCCAGAAATACTGACGCTTCCTCCATTGCTGTTAATCACACCTGCATGGCATTGAGTGCAATTGTTCTCGCCTGGGGCACCTGTCTTTCCCGATTTACCCGCGCTACTCACAACTCCCTGAATCATCACCCACGCAACCGCAATGGAAAAAATAGAAAAAGTAATTTTCTTTGTCATACTCAAAATTTTTACAATAATAATCAAAAAGTAAGTCAACAGACTTGTATTTAAATACTTCAAAGACATATTTGAAAAGTAAAAAAGAATCGAAATTTTATAGAATTACTAAACTTTTTGCCTTTCGATTCGCGCCACCAAAAAAATACTTACCTCGTAAAGTAGCAAAATGGGCATACTCACGAGTATTTGGCTGGTCACATCCGGTGGTGTAATAATGGCCGCGATAATCAGATTCACCACAAAAGCATGTCTTCTGTACTTCTTCAAAAACTCACTAGAAATAAGCCCGATTTTTCCCAGAAAATATACCACCACGGGCAATTGAAAAATGAGCCCCGTTCCTAATACCAACGAAGTGACTAGTTTTAGGTAAGATAAAACAGTGGCATTGACTTCCACATCGCCAAATTGAAAATTGCCCAAAAAATTGATCGACAATGGAGTTAAAATGTAATAACCGAAAAAACAACCACTGAAGAATAATAAGGCAACATAAAAAACAATTCCATTGACCGACCTCCTCTCTTTCATGTGCAATCCGGGTCTTATAAAGCCCCACAGCTGATAAAACACATAAGGAAAGGCAACGATAAGACCTGCCACAATCACCACCAACATATAAGCCGAGAAATTACCTCCCATGGTGGTACTCTGTAATTTAAAATTCATGGCATTGAAGCATAACTGATCTCCCAATCCCATCCAATGCGAGAATTCACAGAACTTTCGGTACGTGATGAAATCCACGTTCTTGGGGGCCATAATGACATCGTTGATCAACCATTGATCAAAATATACCATCACGCAAATACCCACAACGATAGCCACAACCGACCAAAAAAGCCTTCTTCTAAGCTCTTCTAGGTGGTCTAAAAATCCCATTTCCCTCTTCTCTTCCATCAAAAAATTCCTTCTCGTAATAAGTCATGTAGATGGATTACTCCGGCAAAACCTCCCTTTTCATTCACCACCACCAATTGAGTGATACTCTTTGCCTCCATGGCTCTGAATGCCTCTACCGCCATTGATTTTTCGGAGATTTTCTCAGGATACTTGCTCATGATGTCCTTGGCGGGGATATCATGAATAGCCGAATTTCTTTCAATGGCTCTTCTTACATCACCATCGGTAATAATTCCTATGATTTCATTTTCATTCATTACCACTACCGCACCTACTCTCCCAGCTGAAATAGAGGATACAATTTGAGAAAATAAGGTATTGGCTGCTACCATTAACACATCGCCTGTCACCATTATATCCTCTACTTTTTTTGTGAGTTTTTTTCCTAACGCTCCTCCCGGATGAAAACGAGCAAAATCATCACTTCCAAAATGGCGTTGCTCCATCAGACAAATCGCCAACGCATCTCCCATGGCCAGTTGTAAAGTAGTACTTGTAGTAGGGGCTAAATTATTCGGACATGCCTCACGGGAGACAGGAGTATGAAGTACAAAATGGGCCATTTTTCCCAAGTAACTATCTGATTTCGCAGTGACCGCCACCAATTTGTTGCCCATATCCAAAATGAGTGGCAACAGATATCGAATTTCTGGCGATTCACCTGATTTTGAAATGCAAATCACCCAATCAGATGACTCAATCATACCAAGATCCCCGTGTATAGCATCTGCCGCATGCATAAAAACGGCTCTCTGTCCTGTACTGTTGAAGGTAGCTACCCATTTTTGAGCAATAATTCCGCTCTTACCGATACCAGTAACCACTAACCTTGCCCCCTCTTCAATTACCTGTTCAGTAACATTTACTAATTGTTCATCCATAGACATTTGCATTTCCATCAAGGCCTCTGCTTCTTGTTGAATGGTGATTTTGGCGATATCTAAAAGTTTACTCATACGATTGTAAAGGAGTTGCAAAGATGATAAAACCCTCGCATTTAGCAGAAAAAAACTCCTAGAAATAAAGATTAAAAAAGTTTTAATTAGTGAACAAAATCTTCGTAAATTCGTTCTCCTTTTTAATAAAACAATTCGTTTTTAACTGCAATGAATACCATCACCACACTTCGACCTAAGGAAGCCTTAAAACATTTCTTTGGATTCAATCAATTCAAAGGCAAGCAGGAACAAGTCATTCAATCTGTGCTTGACGGCAGTGACACCTTCGTCATCATGCCTACTGGAGGAGGAAAGTCATTGTGCTATCAGTTACCTGCGCTCATGATGGAGGGCATGGCGATAGTGGTATCGCCGCTCATCGCATTGATGAAAAACCAAGTAGATGCCATGCGCGGATTTAGTTCAGAAGATGGAGTAGCGCATTTCATCAACTCATCCTTGAATAAAGGAGAAATCACGCAGGTAAAATCCGATATCCAAAATGGTAAAACCAAAATTTTATATGTGGCGCCTGAATCACTGGGAAAGGAGGATAATGTAGAATTCTTGAGACAATGTAAAATTTCCTTTGTTGCTATAGATGAAGCCCACTGTATATCTGAATGGGGGCATGATTTTCGTCCTGAATACAGAAAACTAAAGAGCATCATTAAAAATATAGTAGATGTTCCTATTATGGCCCTCACCGCCACAGCCACTCCCAAAGTACAGCAGGACATTCAGAAAAATTTAGGGATGATTGAAGCGCAAGTATTTAAAGCCTCTTTCAATCGTCCCAACTTATACTACGAAGTACGTCCCAAAACCAATGTAGGAAAACAGATCATTCAATACATAAAATCCAATTCGGGAAAAAGTGGAATCATCTATTGTTTAAGCAGAAAAAAAACAGAAGAGCTATCGGAGCTGTTAATCGCCAATGGTATCAAAGCCATGCCCTACCATGCCGGTATGGATGGTCATGAAAGGAGCAAGGTGCAAGATCAATTTTTGATGCAAGACGTGGATGTCATTGTAGCCACTATTGCCTTTGGAATGGGGATTGATAAACCAGATGTTCGATTCGTCATCCACCATGATATATCCAAAAGTCTTGAAAGTTACTATCAAGAAACGGGTCGCGCGGGAAGAGATGGAGGTGAGGGAAATTGCATCGCATTTTACTCACCAAAAGACATCGAAAAATTAGAGAAGTTTTTGGCGGGAAAACCTATTGCGGAGCAAGAAATTGGTGTCCAATTGTTGCATGAAGTAATGGCCTATTGTGAGACTTCGGTCAGTCGGAGAAAGTACTTACTGCATTACTTTGGAGAGGAATGGGATGAAGTATCAGGTGAAGGTAGCGGAATGGACGACAATATGCGTAAACCGAAAGAGCTATTTGAGGCACAGGAATACGCTGTTCAGATTTTGAAATGTGTTCTTGAATTCAAAGAAAAACACAAGTCAAAATTCATTGTAAAAGTATTGAGAGGTCTGGAGGATGCAGAGGTTAAAACCTACAAAGGCAGTCAATCGGATTTATTTGGCTCAGGCAAGGAAAGTGATGATAAATTTTGGAATTCTATTATCCGACAAATGTTGGTGAAGAATTGGATAAAGAAAGAAGTCGAAACTTACGGAACCATAAAGCTCACTGCAGAAGGAAAAGCATTTTTAAAGAAACCGACTTCCTTCCCCGCTGTTAAAGAAGAAGAATATCCCGATACCGATGATGATGGAAATTTGATCATCACCCGATCTTCCGGCGGAGGCGCCGCAGATGAAGTACTCTTCGGCTATCTAAAGGATGTTCGATTGTCTGTATCCAAAGAAAAAGGAATCCCTCCATATGTAATTTTTTCTGAGCAAAGTCTGGAAGAGATGGCTACCCAGTATCCCATTAACATGGAGGAGCTTTCTCATATTGGAGGGGTGGGAAGAAATAAAGCACAAAAATTTGGAACTCCATTTTTGGCCTTGATCAAAAAGCATGTAGAAGAAAATAACATTGAGAGACCTCAAGATATTTTTCTGAAAACAGCCCCTTCAAAAAGTGGACAAAAGGTACAAATCATTCAGAATATTGATAAGCGCATACCCCTTTTAGATATTGCAAGAGGATTTGGGAAATCAAAGTTAGAATTGATTGCAGAAATCGAAGCTGTGGTTTCTTCTGGCACTAAATTAAACATCCAGTACATAGTGGATGAGGAAGTGGATGAAGATGCTCAAGAAGAAATCATGGAGTATTTTATGCAATCCGAAAGTGAGGAAATCATCGAAGCCGAAAAATATTTCGATGGAGACTACGAGGAAGACATTCTGCGCATTATGCGTTTAAAATTCATGAATGACATTGGGCAATGATCCATCCTTGACTTATTTATTGAAGAACGACTGTTCTTGGTCCATTTAAGTAACATGGTTACTTCATTATTGGAAACTAAAAAGAGACTTTGGAAACTACCAAAGTCTCTTTTCATTGCTAAACAATCCCATTTAGTTTAAGCCACTGCCATTTCGTTGTTGGCATTAGATAGGTGTTTTCCAAAAACAGGTCCTTGATACTCGATACTATAGGAAAAGGCCAAATGAAGAATGTAAAAAACATTCAAAATACAAGCCCAGAAGTGATGAGAAGCACTGGATTTTCCGAATGCACTTGAAATCTCGGTGCACATCTTAAAGCCCAAATAAATATTATAAAAAGGAATCAAGAATAAGAAAATATGTGCATCCGGTCTTCCCACCATTCTCATGGTAATGACCATGTCATAAATGGGAACAAAAGAAGCCCACGCAGGTTGATCCGCCTTACTAAACAAGGCCACTTTTCCAATCAAACCAATACCTGAGAATATACCTAATGCGATCACGTAGGGAGCAAACAATCTCCAAAAGTCATTGAACTCATGAATTTTGGAAAAAACACCAAACATTTCATTCATAACAAGAGTAATTAAGGTAGAAGCAACAGCGCCTCCATTGGTTAGACGGATTGAAAGTGAATGGGTTGCCTTGAATAAAACAGTGTTAACAAATTAAAGCGCGACCCATCTCGAAAAATGAGATGTAAAAAACAATGAAACAATTGTTCCTATATTTGAAAACAGAAAAACCAAGGCATGAAAAAACACTACAATGTAGATCCAGCGCAGAAATGGGATTACGAGAATGGATTTTATCTTACTTGTGAGCAAGGTCGTCTCGGAAAATTGTTCAATCAAATAGAAATTTATAAGAAAATCCTTCACCTTCCCGGAGATGTGCTTGAGTTTGGAGTGTACAAAGGGTCGTCCTTTATGCGTCTGCTTTCTTTCCGACATTTCTTCGAAAGTGAAGAAGCACGCAAAGTGATTGGATTCGACATTTTCGGGAAATTTCCCGATCAACTGCAACATGACATTGACAAACAATTCGTTGATTGGTTTGAAAATGAAGGTGGATTGGGAATTCATCATGACACCCTATCAGATTTGATAAAAGCCAAGAATATCGGTAATTTCGAGTTGATTCCGGGGGACATCAATTCAACCGCAAAAGAATATGCCTCCGCCCATCCGGCACAAAAAATTGCTCTATTGCACATCGATGTAGACGTCTATGAGCCCGCAAAGGTGATCCTAGAAACCTATTGGGATCGAGTAGTTTCTGGAGGTATTATCATGTTAGATGATTATGCCTATGAATACGGAGAAACATTGGCCGTGGACGAGTTTTTCAAAAATAAAAATGTAAAAATTGAAAAGCCGCCTTACAATTTCATTCCAACCTACATTGTGAAGCCCTAATCGCAATAAAAGATTATTATATCAACAACAAGGGAAGCAATGACGCTTCCCTTCTTGTTTTGTTTAGGAAATCATGTTTCTCATGCTAGGACAACCGTTGTTATTCGAAGCGTAAGTACTTTGGTAGCGATTTGCTCGTCGCTAACAAAAAGACGAATCTTTTTTCAAAGGTTGCCTCAGGCATACAATAAACTACAGCCTCGGGTTTCAGCGGTTGAAATTCTCCCTAAAACCTTAAACTTATTGGGGTGAATGACTTCTCCTAAATCATCCGTTGCAATGAAAGCACAACTATCCACATTGGCTAAATCAATGATATTTAGCGCTCCCCTGCCTGCATCCTGCTTAAATGACAATGGATCATCCACATCTCTCAACAACACCTGCATCCAGTTTGGGCAGTTAAAAACAGAACTTTCCTTTGCGTATGCCTGTGAAAAAAGCTCAGTCATGCCATATTCGCTATGAATTTCGGCATGAGTCCTGTCTTTTAGAAGTGCATGTACTTCTTCCCTGATGGGCTCTCTTCCCCTACCCTTCATTCCACCCGTTTCCAAAATAATGGTATTGAGTAAAGGAAAAGGATATTGTTCAGTAAAATCCAATAAAGCGAAAGTAACCCCAATCAATAAGGTTGTTTCTTTTACTGGAGTCCGAAGCACTTGATCTAGGGACTTAAAATCATGCAAAAAGAATGCATTGTGCGGGTGACCACTGACCTTCATCAGGTACTCTACCATATACACCAAAGAGGAGTTTCCCCTTTCTAAATAGGATGGCAAGAGCGCAACCATCCTGTACTTGGTTGGATGTCCATATTGAAGGATAAAGTTTTGTAAAAAAGACCATTCATATAGTTTTCTATCCATTACCCCATGTTTGGAAGGAACTTGACCAGTGGTGCTGCTAGACTCAAAGACAGACAATGGATTCTCCTCGAATGATCGAACAGCATGGGTTTTAAAAAAAGAAATAGGTAGGAAGGGAATCTGAGACAGTGATTTGACATCGTCAGGGTTGCGGTTTATAGCCTCAACGTACAAACGATAAATCTCATTTTTTCTAATTTGATAATGAAAAATAGACAGGGCTACTTCCTCAAATGTAGCTTGGGTAACATGCTTTAATAGTGGAATAATTTCCTCTCTATTCATTTTTCAAAACTACGAATGAAATTAGTTTCGCTTACCTTTGTTGATATGCACCTCAAACTGATTTTCTATATTGGTATTTTTATTTCAATAGCCGGTTGCTTGCGCATTGAAAACTATCCAGACGAGCCCGTTATAGAATTTGAATCTTTCACGCCAAATGATAGTGGTGCCATGCTCAACATCGCCTTTACGGATGGAGATGGCAATTTTGGATTAAGCCAACTAGACACCACAGGAATTTTTGGCGATTGTCAATGGAAATACAACATTTTTTGCGAATACTATGAAAAACAAAATGGTATTTGGAACCACATAGAACTGGATCCTTGCTTAGATGTTAACATCATTCCTTTTTATTATCGCGCTCCCATTGCTGAGCCATTGGGGCAAGCGAAAGCACAAAAAGGAAATGTACAGCTGCAGATGTATCCGTTGTATTATTTACCAACGCCATTTGACACCTGTAAATTTGAAATTCGGATTGCCGACAGAAATCAGAATGTTAGTAACCGTGTTTTTACTCCTGAGTTTATCAAGCCTCAATAATATTTTTTTGATTAACGCCCGCACCGAATAAAGCAAAATCATATTTAACTGGGTCATTAGCATCTAACTTCCTTAATTGTTCATCTAATTCCGCAACCGCTCTCCAATCATTCTGTTTTCTCCTCAGTAAACCCAATTGTCTGGCCACATTTCCCGAGTGAACATCGAGGGGAATAGAGAGCTTCGACATTGGTATTCCATTCCATATACCAAAATCAACACCCATTTTATCCTTTCTCACCATCCACCTTAAAAACATGTTGATCCGCTTTGCCGCTGAGCCCTCCAAAGGATTGGCCAAATGCTTTTCAAAATGAGGATGATGAGAAAACTGAAGCATGTGTTTTCTAAAATGATCTATTCCCGATAGCGCCTCTTGCTCAGCAAAACCCAGTGCAAATGGGATTTCCAAGCTTGGATAAAGGATGTAGCTTTGCTTCAAGGCGAAAAGTAAATCCATCATGTCTTCTCCTTGAAATGTCCGATAGATAATTTTCTGAAGTAACCTTTGCTCCTTTGTGCTACTATTCATCACAAAATCAAATGGACTGTAATCCATTACCGCCATCCATTGTTGAGCCGTATGAATAATGGCCTTTCGATTACCCCAGGCTATTAGCGCCGTCATTAAACCACTGATCTCAATATCTTGCTTTAATTGGAAAAGATGTGGAATCGAAATAGGATCATGCTCAATGAATAAAGGTTGATTAAATTCCTTCACCCAACGATCCAGTAATTTCTTTGTAGTATGAAAAGATGCAGTGGTGCTCATCAACGACCACCCAAAAATGCGTAGGAGATTAAATTCGCTCCCATTCGCAGTGCCTTCAATCGATTTTGTTCACTGTCATTGTGGACACCTGAATCTTCCCAACCATCCCCTAAATCACATTCTACATCATAAAAACAAATCAATTTTCCCTCCCAGAATAATCCTAAACCTTTTGGCGGCTGATTATCATGTTCATGAATCTTGGGAAGGCCATTATCAAAATCGAAAGGCCCATGGTATACTGGATGGTCAAATGGCACTTCTATCCATTCCAATTCAGGAAAAACTTTTTTCATTTCCTTCCTCACAAAAGCATCCATACCATAATTATCCGAAATATGTAAAAATCCACCGGCTTGCAGATATGTCCTCAAATTATTGGCGTCATCACTCGAAAAAACAACATTTCCATGTCCTGTCATATGCACAAAAGGAAAATCAAAGAGCTCACTACTGCCCACTTCTACTGCAGGTGTGCTGACATCCAATTTTGTATTTAAGTGTTGATTGACAAACTTCGCAAGATTAGGAAGCGCTGTTGGATTAGCATACCAATCACCTCCTCCTTTATATTTCAGCACTCCAATTTTATAAGCACCTGGTAATGGGGAGTACCCAGCCCAAGTTGTATTAAAAAGCAATAATAGGAAAGCGATAAAGAATTTTTGAGGAAGTTTCATACGTTCAGCTTGTTTTGTACAAAGTTACACCATGCAGCAATCCAATCATAGCCGTTTTGGGTAATGATAGATTCCGGATGAAATTGTAGACCATACCAATGAGTGAAGCTGTTTTCAATGGCCATAATTTGTTGTCTTTCATCTACAGCCGTAATCCTATATTCACTTGGAAAATCATTGGGATCCGCCCTCCAAGAATGATAATGTCCTATGGCCAGCGGCGTATTCAAGTTATTCCAAATTGAACTCGTTGAAATACTCAATATTCTCCCTTCCACGCCATGCAATGGAAATTCCATTTGTTGGATTTGACCCCCTGCTTGAATAACCATCGCTTGTAGCCCCAAACAAATTCCCAACAACGGTTTTTTGGTGTGCTTCCATGCCGCCATCCAGGAAAGTAGGTTGGCCGACTCCTGAGGTAAGCCCGGACCAGGTGAAATTACACAAGCATCATATAAGTCCCAACTAGGTTCTGATTCATCATGGAGAACAACCTGCACTTGAGCTCCCCATTTTTCGAAATAGTGAACCAAGTTATAGGTAAATGAATCGTAGTTATCAATTAAAATTATTTGCATCTTGCAGACTTAATTGCAAAATTACAATGAAAAAGACAGCTATCAGTACACCAGGCGCACCCAAACCAATCGCACCCTACAGTCCAGCCATCAGAGTGGGAGATTTATTATTTATTAGCGGGCAAATAGCCATGGATCCCGTCGATCAAGTTTATGACCCTGCACAATCAGTGGCAGAGGAGACCCAAGTGGTAATGAACAATATCTCTGCACTTTTGGAAGCCGCGGGTATGCATTGGGGGCATGTAGTGAAGGCCACTATTTTTCTCAAAAGCATGGGAGATTATGCTTCAGTAAACGAAGTTTACGGCCGTTTTGTAGGAGAGGTACCACCTGCACGAGAAGCCGTTGAAGTGGTTCAACTTCCCCGAGATTGTAAAGTAGAAATTTCCGTAATTGCTTCATTCTAGCCTTCCGTTACAGTTAATAACAACGGCCACTATTGATGGGCCTAAGTTTACTTTATTTGATCGAAAATAGCGGTTTCTGATTTTGTGTGATAGACATAAGCTTCAAAGCATTCCGTCTATACAAAAATTATTTCACTACATTTGGCAAAACCAAAATCTATATTATGAAAAAATTATTAATTCCTTTGGGTAAATGGATTGCCTGTTTGGCAGTTCCCATTCTTACCTTGAGCAGCTGTTCTGAAATGGCAGTTGTTCCTAATTATGTCACCCCAACAGAGTTGGCCAGTCTCAACGCGGGCATGAGCAAAGAACAAGTACGTTCCTCATTGGCTAACCTTTATCCTCATGACATCTTGGCTTCAGACGAGACTGGATGTGAAATCGTCATGTACAAGTATAAATCCCCAGCTAAGAAATCCCCTGCCAGCTATGCAAAAAAGGAAAGAGGTTTGACAGAAGGAGATAAGCATTACACCAAAGAGAACAATGCCTATTTATTCTTCAAAAATGGATATCTAGAAACCGTTTTAACGGGTGCTGGTCAGGCAGATGCCTTACCATTGATGGAAAACATGGAAGCTTTTGTAGAGAATTGTCAAAAATCAGACGGTGGTTCAGGATGTACCGATCCAGAGGCGTTGAATTATGACCAATTGGCCATCATTGATAATGGAAAATGTGAGTATTGTCCTTGTGGCTCCATACTAAACCCTGCATATAATCCAAAGCGTCCTGTGTCAGATTGTAATTCGAAGTGTCTTTCGCTAGAAGAAAAGAAGAAGGAAGATGGTTGTACCAATTGTGATATCCTCAAACAGTTGATGGACTCTAAAGCAAACATCAATTTAAACATGACCATGCCTAATTTCCCCGATGAAAAACCCGCTTCCAAGACCGCGCCTAAAGCACAGCCCAAATCCAATGAGAAAAAGGCTCCGGTAAAGAAAGAAAAAGCACCTGCCAAAAAATCAATCTTAGAATAATAGAATTTATGAAAAATAACATATTAAAATCCATAGGATTGTTCGCGGCAGTTTGGTTACTGTCTAGCATAAATACCAATGCACAATCCATTACCAATTATTGCACTACTACGGAGTACATTTATCAATTGAGAAAGGGGATGACTTTGAATGAAGTGAACACATTGTTGCGTGTCGAGCCAAAAGATCTTTATTTCAGCGCGAAGGACGGTAGTAAAATTGTCACCTATAAGTACAAAATTGCATACCAAGAAGTACCAACAGAGAAGAAAGACAGAGCGGATTATTTGAGAGGTGGAGAAGGCCATTACAAGGATGAAGCAACTTTGTACGTTGTCTTTGATGCCAAGACCAACCAAATGGTTCGTTATATTACTGATTCCGGTCGTGCAAGTTCTACAAAGCTTTTACGCAATGAACAAGTGATCAAATTGAAAGATTAATTTAGTTTCAATCATGAAAAAGGGCGCCCACGAGGCGCCCTTTTTATTTTGTTAGAATCTTCCCATTATTCTGCAACGGGTTCATCATTCACTGACTTATTCTTCAACCTCATTTTCCAACTTTCTGCCATCGTGTACATCACTGGAACCACAATCAGGGTAATAAAAGTAGCGAAGCTCAAACCAAATACAATCGTCCATGATAAAGGCTTCCAAAATGCAACGCTATCCCCTCCAAAATGAATATTTGGATTGAGTTCAGTAAACAGGGTGACAAAATCAATGTTCAGGCCAATCGCAAGCGGAATCATTCCCAAGATGGTAGCGGTGGCGGTGAGCAATACGGGTGTCATTCTTACTCTTCCTGCTTCAATGACTGCATCATGCAAATTCATGCCTCTCTCTCTCAAAATATCGGTGAATTCAACCAATAATATTCCATTCCTCACTACTATACCAGCAAGGGCGACAATACCCACTCCTGTCATTACAATCACAATATCCATGTTAAAAATGGCCAGTCCCAACAATACGCCAATGACGCTGAAGATAATCTCGGATAAAATGATTACTGTTCTGCCAATACTATTGAACTGCATAATTAAAATCAGGACAATCAAGGCCAAAGAAATCATCAATGCTGTTCCTAAAAAGGCAGCGGTTTCCTTTTGCTCCTCTTGCTCTCCGGTGAGGTTAACCGTAACACCGTTAGGAATATCTGTGAATTCAGCTGCCTTGCTTTTAATCTTGCCTACTACTTCATTAGGATTGAAGCCCGTTAAAACATTAGACTCTAGCGTGACGACTCTCTTTTGATTCTTTCTCTTGATGCCAGCATATGTGCTGGTGTATTGTACATCAGCAAACGCGCTTAAAGGGACTTGTCTGATCATTCCTCCCATATTCATATCGCGGTAGGTGATGATCAAATTGCGCAACGCTTCTAGGTCATTTCTTTGCTCTTTTTTGTAACGAACTTGAATCGGGTACTCTTCTGCAGCATCGCGAAACTTGGATGGATTATCCAAGCCAAAAACGGCCTTTCGCAATTCACCTCCAATCTGACCCATTGAAATACCTTCACGATTTGCGCGCTCTCTGTCAATGATGATTTTCACTTCTGGTTTGTTCAGTTGTAAATCACTTTTCAATTCTTCAACGCCATCAATCCGAGCTGCATCAAGAAATCCCTTTAATCGGATACTTGTATTGATCAAATCTTGTAAGTCCTCTCCACTAATTTCTAGGTTAATCGCCTTGGCAGTGGGAGGACCATTTTGCTCTTGGTCCACCGCCACCTCAACACCGGGAATTCCTTTAACGGCCTCACGAATTTTCTCTAGGTATTCTACTGTTGACTGACCATTGCGTTTTGCAAACTCTACAAATCCCACTCCTACCTTGGCTTTGTGGGAGTACGGGGCTCTGTCTTCCCTGCTTTCATTGGCACCAATTGCTACGTTGGTGATGACACTCTCAATCATTGGATTGTTATCGCCAATGGCACTGTACACGCGCTCTTCAATAATTTGCGCTACACTATCAGTTGCTGCTGCGCTCGTTCCTACAGGCAAAGTGGCATAGACGTACACAAAGTTCGGATCGGCCGCCGGGAAAAATAAAACTTTGGGTTGTCTGATTCCTGTTACCATAAAGGAGAGAATCAGCAATCCAAGTGTTCCAAATAAAATGGTTTTCTGTCTTTGCAATGCCCATTCTAAAAATCTACCGTAAAAATTCTGTACGCGTGGCCATGTTTTTTCTTGGAAATTTTTAATGCGCTTTTCTAGGACAAATTTGTATAGGTAATATACGAGTAGAAGTGTGATGGTGAAATTCCCCATGCCCACACTTCCGCTGATATAGCTGATCAAAGCGATCACCACAAATACAATTGAGGTGATTTTCATTCCTTTGCTCCACTTGGGTTGATTGGAATGATCTTCGTGTGGCTTCATGAAATCAACGGCAAATACAGGATTGATAATATAGGCCACTATCAAGGAGGCTGTCAGCGTGATAATCAAAGTGATCGGCAGATAATGCATAAATTTCCCAATCACACCGCTCCAAAAGGCAAGTGGAACAAACGGAGCCAGGGTAGTGGCAGTTCCAGATAATACTGGAAGAAAAATCTCTCCTGCCGCTTTCTTAGCCGCTATCTTGATGGGCACTTTACCATTATCAAAAATGCGGTGGGTATTTTCTATCACCACAATCGCATCATCTACCACTATGCCTAATCCTAATAAAAAGCTGAACAATACAATCATGTTCATGGTGAAATCTATCCCTGGTAATACTAAGAATGCAATAAACATGGACAAAGGAACCGACAAACCAACGAAGATGGCATTGGTAGCTCCCATGAAAAACATAAGGATAATGGTAACTAAAATAAATCCAATGATAATGGTGTTGATCAAATCATGCAAGGTGACACGTGTGGTTCTAGATTGATCACCCGTGATGACAACAGAGAGATCTTGCGGGAACTTATCTCGTTTCATTTCATCTACAATCTCCTTGATCTTGTCTGATGCGTTGATCAAATTCTCTCCTCCTCTTTTGATAACGTTCAATGTGATTACATTTTTGTGATCAAGACGCCCAAAGCTTTCCTGCTCTTTATATCCATCCTTGATTTCCGCGATATCTTTCAGATAAACCTTTGAACCAGATTGTGAGGTGACGACAAGATTTTGAATCTGTTCAATCGTTTTGAACTCACCACTTACACTCAATGAGCGTTTCATATCATCTATGATTACTCCACCGCCGGATATCGTCATGTTCTCATACATGATGGCGCGCTCTATATCGCCCATTGTAAATTTGGAAGCTTGCATTTTGTAGATATCCAAATTCACTTGAATTTCACGATCCAATGCACCCACTATGTCCACACGGGTGATCTCTTTGAGCGACTCAATTTTCTCTTGAACATCCTCCGCGTATTTCTTCAGCGTGCTCAGATCATAATTACCGGCGATATTGACAAATAAGATGGGCATTTCTGAGAACTCCACTTCTACCACATTGGGATCGGCTGGAAGATTGTTAGGTAAATCCTTCTTGGCCTTGTCCACAGCATCTTTCACTTTCTGTTTGGCAATTGGGACATCAACATTGGTATTGAACTCAATGATAACATTGCTAAAATCTTGAATGCTATTGCTGGTGATTTTCTTGACCCCTGCAATGGATTTCATTTGTTTCTCCAAAGGCTTGGTCACCAAATTTTCAATATCTGTAGGTGAAGTACCGGGATAAACTGTGCTCACATAGATAGTAGGGATAACAATATCTGGGAACTGTTCTTTAGGTATATTTTGATAGGAGACAATTCCTGCCAAAGTGATAAAAATGGTAAGCAAATAGACCGTCGTCTTGTTATCAATCGCCCAACTAGAGGGCTTAAACTCTTTAAATTTTTCTAACATGGTACGTTGTCTTAAAAGTTAACAACCGATCCGTCTGCAATCTCAAACTGTCCAGTGGTAATGATGCTTTCACCGGGGTTAATACCAGAGACAATCTCCGCCATACCATTGTAGGTGGACCCTACGACAACCGATTTTCTTCTAGCTATTCGTTTCTCGTTTTCTATTGCAACTGAATAAACATAGGTCTCCGTTCCTGAATTCAATAATGCATTGATGGGTAATATCAAAGCCTGCTCATTTTTATAATCAACTATTTTCATCACTGCTACCATGTTTGGACGATAGGCACTCAAATCTCCAGGTATATTGGTCTCAATACTAAAAGTACGAGTCATAGGATTGATAAACTTAGCCACGTGTTGAGCCGTTGTAGAGACACTATTGCCTAAATCAGGAAAGAATAAATCCACCTCATCTCCTTGTTTTACTTTATTGGCATAGGATTCTGCGAAATCCGCCTTCACTTTCATCTTGCTGCTGTTCACAATCCTAAATGCGGGGTCTGGCATTCCCGGTGCTGAATATTGTCCTACACGGGCTCCAACATGATCTACAACACCGGCGATAGGAGCGTACATTTTTGTGAGGTTGATTTGTTCCTCAATCGCATCAATTTGCTTTTCCAAGGCCTCTTTGGTGGTCTTAGTTTGCAAATATTGAAGCTCTGAACCAATCTTTTGATCCCACAATCTTTTTTGACGATTAAATACATCCATGGCCATGGTTAATTGTGGTTGTAGCGCATTGAGTTGGGCTGTCATCACACTGTTATCCGTTTCTCCCAACAATTGTCCTTGCTTTACAGTGCTGCCCTCGTTTACATGTATTTTCACCACCACACCCGGCATTTGAGGCTGCACTGCTACGTTTGACTCAGCATCCACCAACCCTTGAACATCTATGTAGTGTTTAAATACAACAGGATTCATTACCGTTACCAAAACATCTTTGGCTTTTACTTCAACACCGTTAGCAGTGGGTAAACTTCTTTCGAGCTCAGCTATTTGAGCATCAAGCTCTGCTCTCTGACTCTTAAGCGCTTCTAATTGGGCAGATGGATCTTTTGATCCACAGCTCATTAGAAGAATGGAAAGGGTTCCGACTAGGAAAAAACTAGCAATTGTTTTCATATTATTTATTGATTGAGTGCTTTTTGTAATTGATCTTTTGCGTTTAACATTTGTAACAAAGCTTGCACATAGGCGCCTTGTGCCTGTAGTACTTGATTATTGACCTGGGTTAACTCGAAGCTTGTGCCGATTCCTTCTTTAAACTTTAAGTTGGTTTTCATGAATATCTTATTGGATAACTCCAGCGATGCCTTTGCATTTTCAACCGATTTAATGGCCGTCAAATAACCTGTCTGAGCATTTTTAAAGGCCAACTGAGCACCTTGCTTTGCCATGTTGCTATTGGCATTTAATTGGGCTAATTCAACTTCTGCCCGCTTAATGGATTTGTATCTTCCACCTCCAGATAAGATCGGGACATTCATCTGCACTCCCCATAACTGGATGGGAAACCACTGCTTCTTGGTATCGGCAAAATCAAACTCTCTGCGCAACGCTTGTGTTTGTAAATTATAAAATCCCGCGAGATTTGGCAATAATGCCGCCTTTTTGCTCTTGATATTCAGCCCTTGCAAGGACATTGCTTTATTGATTATCTGAACATCGTAATTACTCTCCGTAATAAATTTTGCCTCTAACAAAGCAGTGGAAGCGTCAGTAGTCAGTGTTCCTGAGTTGTCTTGAAGTTCAATTTCATTGCTTAAAGGCATGCCCATATTGAACTTGAGCAAATCCAAAGTAAGAGTGGCATTTGCTTGAGCAATGATGATCCTTGATTCCCACTCATTCAATGCCAATTGCAGCTGATCAATGCTCTGTTCTTCTACAAAACCTTCCTTATATAGAGCTTTTGTTTCCTGCAAAGATTGCGCAATTAACTTTTTCCCTTCTTCATACAGCTGTATGGTCTCCTTTGCGATAACCGCCAAAAAGTAAGACTGCGCTACTTGGTGTTTTATCTCAAATTCTGATTTCTTGGTTTTCAATGCCGCTAATTCCGTGTATTCCTTGGAAGCTTGCATACCGACAAACCACGATCCATCAAATAACAATTGTGATCCTGTCAAACCTGCTGTCATTTGATACGGAACACCAAATTGCACCTTAACATCCTGGCCGGGCGCGCCGAAAATGGCGCCGGGAATGATAGAGGTAGGTAAATTTAGAAAATTCTGAAACTGAACAGAGCCGTTCAATTGAGGTAGTCCAATGGCCAGCACTTGATCTACCTGAATTTTGGCGAGTTCTTCATCATATTTACTTTGGGTAACGCTATTTGCGTTCTTAATCGCGAAATCCTGCGCTTGCAATAAAGTGAGCTTCTGCTGTCCATTCAAGGAATTCAATATTGTCATAAAAGACAAAATGAATACAATTTGTTTCTTCATACTTTATTTTTCGGGTTAACTTTCTTTTCTAAATATTTCAAACCCTTCTCACTTGCAATACCTCGAATATGATAGTTAAATGATTCGATGTAAAGATTGGAAAGTGCATATTCCGATAAAGGAAAAACACTTTGATCGAAGAGGATTTCAATTCTACTGATATAAATTTTGATGATGATATCTGGATTCAAATCTTTTCTGTAATATCCCTCTTTTTGGCCTTTTAATAAATTCTCTAATAAACTTTTGTAAATTACTTTTTTCCTATGTTCTTGCATTCTGCGAGATACTTTCGGATAATATTTTTCTAATTCAAAAGCCACACTGGGATGTATTCCGTCTAATACACTTAACACCCATTTTTTGATTTCCAAACTCTCTTCAATGGCATTCAAAGATTTGCTCTGAATCAAGTTCATTTCCAAATCTTCTTTTTTACAAAACACCTCCACTCCTTTCTGTATGAGTTCTTCTTTGTCTTTTACCACTAGATAGAGGGTTTTTTTTGAAATCCCTAGTTCCTTAGAAACATCATCCATATTGACACTTTTGATGCCCTTTCGCATGAACACGCGGAGCGATCCGGCGATGATTTCTTTTTTTTTCTGTAAACTGACAGTAGCCATTTGCGGCGCAAATATACAATGTAAAATTATTGAGGAAACGGAAAAATGTTAAAATCGTTTCCAATGGTTATTGGGTCTTTACAAAACCATTTTGTGTTGTTTTTTCAATGTCCATCATTCTGACTTACTTTTGTGCTCAAGTCAGAAAAATGAAGGATTTTACCTATCAGAAGTATCAGGAATTGTTGAAGGCTTTGAAGCAAAAGGGTTACACTTTTCAAACCTTCAGTCAGTTTCTCTCGCATCCTGCGGATCGCAGCGTTATGCTGAGACATGATGTCGATGATCTTCGCTTTCATTCTCTTCATTTTGCTCTGCTGCAAAGGGAATTGGAGGTTGTGGGCACCTATTATTTCAGGATGGTTCCTGAAAGTTTTGATGTCAAATTAATGAAGGAAATAGAGCAAATGGGCCATGAAGTGGGCTATCATTACGAAGACATGGACTTTGCCAATGGTGATATCGATCAGGCCTACGGACTATTCGAGAAGCACTTAGACCAGATGAGAGCCGTGGTGAACGTAAAAACCATTTGCATGCACGGAAGTCCGAAATCGAGATATGACAATAAGGATGTTTGGAAGAAATATCGTTATCAGGATAGTGGCATCGTTGGCGAGCCCTATTTTGACTTAGATTACAACCAAGTTTTTTATATCACGGATACCGGTAGAAGGTGGGATGGTTTTAAAGTCAGTGTGCGGGATAAAGTGGTTACGGAAAAAAAATTCCCAATATATCAAACGACAGAGGATATCATCCAAGCAATTAAAAACGATAGATTCCCTCAACAAGTGATGATGAATTTCCATCCCCAAAGATGGATGGATCCTGGTTTTGCTTGGTGGAAAGAGAAGGTTATACAATGGATCAAAAATCAAGTGAAGTACGGGTTGATTCAAATCCGAAAGAAAGATTAAAATAAAAAAACCCTCCAAATCGGAGGGTTTTTAATGTTGTCATAAAAGACTATTTATTTCTTTTTACTGCCTTTTTCATCAGCGCCTTGCTCCGCTGCAATAGAAGCACGAGTTGCTTGGATAGCCACAATGGCCGATGCATCTGCCTCTAATACAGTGCAACCGGGCACAGAAACCTCACGAACACGAATCATATCTCCAATCTTGAGATTAGTAATATCCAATGTTATGTCATTCGGAAGATCCTCTGGCTTACCAAAAATTCTTACTTTTCTATAGTTAATCGCTAAACGACCACCCGCTTTAACACCCTCAGAGTTTCCTGTAACGCGCACAGGTAAGGTAGTTTTAACAGCTTTACCTGGAATCAATTCTAAAAAATCAACGTGTACGATGCGATCGGTAACAGGATGACGCTGTACTTCTTGAATCAAAGAAGAATAGGTGGTGCCATTGATATCCATGTTGATTTGAACCGTATCTGGCATGGCCATGATTTTGTTCATCTCGATTTCTGCCACAGAGAAGTGCACCTGACGGTTACCACCATACAATACTCCAGGTACTCTTTCTGCTCTGCGCAAAGCAGAAGCTTCTTGTCTTCCTACGTTCTCTCTTGGAGAACCGCTCAATTGAATTTGCTTCATTTTATTTGGTTTTAATTATTTACTTGTTAAATGCTAATGAAATGGGAGCTAATGCTCTTGTTCTCTATCAAATTGTGAAGCACATCGCCAAAAAGTTGGGCGGTGCTCACTACTTTTATCTTTTCATTGGGTTGGTCTTCCTTCAAAGGAATACTATCTGACACGATTAGCTCCAACAATTTGGAGTCTTGAATTCTTTGATAAGCACTTCCGCTGAGCACGGCATGGGTACAAATGGCACGGACACTCAACGCCCCATTTTCGAGCATCATCTCTGCCGCTTTGCAAAGTGTTCCTGCAGTATCTACCATATCGTCAACCAAAACTACGTTTTTCCCCACGACATCTCCGATAACCGTCATGCTTTCAATCTCATTGGCTACTTTTCTTTGCTTGTAGCAAATGGCCAAATCGACGCCCAATAATTTTGCGTAGGCATTGGCGCGCTTCGTACCACCTGTATCGGGAGCAGCCATGATTAAATTGGGGATTGCCATGTCTTTCAACATGGGAACAAACAAAGTGCTGGCATACAAATGATCCACGGGAACTTCAAAAAATCCTTGTATTTGCTCAGCATGCAAATCCATGGTAATGACGCGATGAACGCCCGCTGCTGTCAGCAAATTGGCCACTAACTTGGCGCCAATGGATACCCGTGGTTTATCCTTTCTGTCTTGACGTGCAAAACCGAAATAAGGCATAATCGCTACAATTCTCTTGGCAGAAGCTCTCTTGGCTGCGTCGATAAGCAACAAAAGCTCCATCAAGTTGTCCGCAGGCGGGAAAGTTGACTGAACAATAATTACGTCCTTTCCACGCACGGTCTCTTCGATTGAAGGTGAAAACTCTCCGTCACTAAAACGTTGGATATGAACGTTTCCGATTTCAATCCCAAAAGCACGTGCAATTCCCTCTCCCAGCTTCTGAGAGCATGATCCTGCTAGTATTTTTACCATGTCATTCATACGAAGGTCCTTTTGGGGTGGTAAAGATAACCTAAAACTTTTAATTTCAGGATTTTCTGATGAAAAAGGATGCGAGTCAGCGCAAATTTGATATTATGGATTCTGAATTGAATCAAGGCTATTTTGAAAGGCCGTAATAGTAACGGATATGTCTTCATCAGAATGAGCATCCGAAATAAAACCCACTTCATAACCACTTGGGCCCAAATAAACCCCTCTTTCCAATAAAGCTGCATGAAATGGCGCGAACCTCTTCACCTCCTCAGCGTTGATTTCATGCATCGCTCTGATCTTATTGGCATGGCCAAAAGACAGCCAGAATATAGATCCCATGTTAAACATTCTGAAGGCAATTTCCTTCTCTTCGGCATAAGCGTTCACCGCATTCACCAAACGCTCAGTTTTCATTTTGAGCGACTCATAAAAGCCAGGGCGCAAACAATTCTTCAATTGCGCAATGCCCGCAGACATTGCTACTGGATTTCCCGATAATGTGCCGGCTTGGTAAACAGGCCCTTCGGGAGCTACCTTTGACATGATGGCCGCGCTAGAGGCATAGGCTCCTACTGGCAATCCTCCGCCAATGATCTTACCAAAAGCCATTACATCGGGTTGTATATCATAAAAACCTGCCGCGCCTTCAAAACCAATTCTAAAACCTGAAATCACCTCATCAAACAACAAAACAATGCCTTCCTGCGTGCAGATCTCTCTCAATCCCACCAAGAAATCTCTATCTTGAATCAGCAATCCGTTGTTGGCGGGAATCGGCTCAATCGCCACCACCGCTATTTGATTTTTATAAGTGGCCACGGCTCGCTTTACAGCCTCCAAATCATTTAAGGGTAATACGATAGTTTCTTTAGCATAAGACTCTGGAATTCCGGCTGAATCAGAGGTTCCAAGAGTGGCAAGCCCACTGCCCGCTTTGACCAACAGACTATCCACATGACCATGATAGCAGCCCTCAAATTTGATAATCTTATCCCTTCCTGTATATCCGCGAGCCAATCGAATAGCACTCATGGCGGCTTCAGTTCCGCTGCTTACAAATCTAATTTTCTCAATGAATCGATGATGACCAATGATCAATTGTGCCAATTCATTTTCCAGTAACGTAGGGGCACCAAAACTACTGCCCAATGCAACAGTATGCTGAACGGCCTGCACTACATCATCATGGGCATGACCCAAAATCAAAGGGCCCCAAGAGCAGCAATAATCGATATACTCATTGCCATCCACATCCCAAACATGTGAGCCTTTTCCTCTCTGAAAAAAAATAGGATTTCCGCCTACCGATTTGAACGCTCGTACGGGAGAATTCACTCCACCTGGGAATAAGGTCTTTGCAATGGCAAAGGCCTTTTCAGATTGCTCTCTTTTCATGGTTTAAACTTTCTCTATCACAAAACGATATTGCTCCATGATGGCGTTGCAAAGCAATTTTTGACAAGCTTCCTCCACCATTTGATGCGCCGCTTGCTCGCTGTCCGCCTGTATCCACAGGGTCATGTGTTTTCCAATGCGCACATTTTGAATGGCACCTAATCCTAGGTTTCCCATGGCTGAGGTTACGGCCTTTCCTTGAGGATCTAGCAATGCCTCCAATGGCATCACATCTACTTCTGCTTTAAATTTCATGACGACAATTTTTTAAAATGAACCAACGACAATATCACATAAATGGAAATGCAAATCAGAATTCCCATGTAGCTGGATTTCCCCATTAACATTACCAATGCAAAGCTAAACACACAAGCCATCAACAAAATCCATTTGATCTCTTGTCCTTGCCATGACCGTCCTTTGAACTTTAAATTCAATAATGGCATAGTGGAAACCATTAACAAGGTTGTCAGTAAAGTCAACAAAATGATCATGACCTCTGAGAGTCCATTCCCTCCTGTCTCTACCATTTGTAAATGCACACCCACAGCCGCCACCCAGATCATGGCACATGCCGGAACCGGTAAACCCTTGAAGTGAGCTGCTGCTTCTGTATCCAAATTAAATCGAGCCAGACGATAAGCAGCTCCTACTGCTATCATGAATGGAAAAAAACGATACCAGGCCTCTTGTGGCAACAAACTATGCGCCCAAAGGGCAGGAACTACGCCAAAAGTCACCACATCGGCCAATGAATCCAATTGTCCCCCCAATGCAGAAGAGACTCCCAATGCTCTTGCCACCAAGCCGTCTAAATAATCAAGAACACCTGCAATTAAAACACAGAACATTCCAATAGCATAATGATCGGGTGCGGAAGAGGTAGAAAACACAATGGCCAAGCAACCCATTAACAAGTTGCCCATGGTGATGCTATTGGGAATCCAACTACGCATTACAAGGTTTGTTTGACCTCCACTTCTTCAAATGCCTCAATTAAATCGCCCACTTTGATATCATTGAAACGATCAATATTCAATCCACACTCATAGCCTTTTGTGACATCTTTCACATCATCTTTGAAGCGCTTCAATGATCCGAGTGTTCCAGTATGAATCACCACACCATCTCGGATGATTCGAACCTTATTGTTGCGGTTGATTTTACCATCTTGAACAAAGCAACCAGCAATGGTTCCCACCTTGGAAATTTTGAACGCTTCGCGGATCTCTGCGGTTCCCACCACTTGTTCTTCGATCTTGGCGGACAACATGCCCTCCATGGCTTCTTTGATTTCCTCGATGGCCTTATAAATAATGGAATACTGTCTGATTTGAATTTCTTCTGCCTCAGCCAACTTGCGCGCGCTGGTAGAAGGACGCACCTGGAAACCCACAATGATGGCATCGGAGGCACTAGCCAACAATACATCACTTTCAGAAATTTGTCCCACCCCTTTATGCACGATACTCACTTGTACTTTATCCGTAGATAATTTTTGCAAGCTATCCACCAAGGCTTCTACTGATCCATCCACATCTCCTTTGACAATCAAATTCAACTCTTTAAAATCGCCCAACGCAATACGTCGTCCAATTTCCTCGATGGTCAAATGCTTCTTTGTTCTCACACTTTGTTCACGCTGTAATTGCTGACGTTTAGTAGCAATCTCTCTGGCTTCTCTTTCCTCAGCAAAAACGTAAAATTTATCACCTGCATTGGGAGCTCCTTCAAATCCAAGAATAGAGACTGGAGTGGCAGGTCCTGCCGCTTCGATTTTCTGACCACGTTCATTGAACATCGCGCGCACACGTCCGCTCCATTGACCTGCAAGGATGGGGTCACCAATTTTCATGGTTCCACCTGATACCAAACATGTAGTTACAAATCCACGACCTTTGTCCAATGACGCCTCGATGATGGTACCTGTAGCCCGTTTGTTGGGATTGGCTTTTAACTCCAATATCTCTGCCTCCAACACCACTTTCTCCAATAATTTTTCGATGTTCAATCCCTTTTTGGCGGCAATCTCTTGAGATTGGAATTTACCACCCCATTCTTCTACGAGAATATTGATGGCTGATAGTTGCTCACGGATTTTATCAGGATTAGCCTCAGGCTTATCAATCTTATTAAAAGCAAAAATCATAGGAACACCAGCTGCTTGAGCATGCGAAATGGCCTCCTTGGTTTGAGGCATTACGCTGTCATCTGCCGCAATCACAATGATCACGATATCGGTAACCTGAGCACCTCTCGCACGCATTGCGGTGAATGCCTCGTGACCGGGGGTATCAATGAAGGTAATTTGTTTTCCGTTTCCAATCTTCACACTGTAAGCACCCATGTGTTGGGTAATACCACCCGCTTCTCCTGCTACTACATTGGCTTTACGAATAAAGTCGAGCAATGAAGTTTTACCATGGTCAACGTGACCCATTACGGTAACTACGGGCGGACGAGAGACCAAATCATCAGGTGTATCTTCTTCTTCAAAAACAGACTCGGAAACATCTGCGCTGACAAATTGAATTTCAAATCCAAATTCTTCTGCGATGATATGAATCGTTTCCGCATCCAATCTCTGATTTATGGAGGCAAAAATACCTAATTGCATGCAGGCTGCAATGATCTCTGTTGGTTGACGATTCATCAAAGTAGCCAATTCGGATACCGTTACAAACTCCGTCAACTTGATGATTGCATTTTCTGCTTGCTCACGCATCATCTTCTCCTCATGCTTCTTCGCTTGTATATCGCGCTTATCACGGCGATTTTTAGAAGCTTTGGATTTTCCGGAGCCACCTAGACGAGCGAGGGTCTCACGAATTTTATTCTGAATATCTTGCTCACTGAGCTCTGTCTTCTGAGGAGTAGCTGTGGTGGGCTTCTTAAACTGGTTGCGCTTGTCTATTTCTTGTTGTCTTGAGATATCAACTTTTGAAACCCGCTTGCGTTTGCGCTTTTCTTTGTTGTCATCTACCTTTTGTTCTGGCTTCTTCTTTTCTTGTTCTACTGGAAGAACGATATGACCCATTACCTTTGGACCCGTCAACTTCTCCACATTCACTCGAATCAACTCCTTCTCTGCAGGTGCCTCTGCCGCTGCTGGCTCTACCGCGAGGGCAGGTTCCGCCGCTTTCACTTCCTCAACAATAGGTGCATCTGCTGCCTCCTTGGCGTCTTCTTTCTTCTTCTTGCCACGACCTGTTTTAATCTCTCCTAGATCAATTTTGCCAACAATTTTTACTTCCCCAGGGCCCTCTGATTTGACCTCCTCTGGAGCTGCCTCCTTTTTCTTTTCTTTCGCGGGAGCCGAGATTGGCTTCGTTGCAACGGGTTTGGGATCAGGTTGCTTGCGCTTAAATTGAGTCAGATCAATGTCTTGCGATTCCTCCTCTGCTTGCTCTGCTTTCTTTTTGGAATCCTGAATAGTAATCGTTTCTCTAGACTCTTTGTACTTGGTGGCTACGGCCTTGGTTTTTTCTTTAGCGATTTGATCCCCGGCAAATTCCGCGAGTAACATATCAAAGACGTCAGCCTCAATCTTAGCCATAGGGTTGTTATCTATGGCAACTCCCTTTTTAGATAAAAACTCGACAATCGTATCCTTACTCACATTCAATTGAGTAGCGGCTTTCCCGAGTCGTTGCGGTCCTTTGATTTCTGACATTTTTTTTACTTTTATTGGAACAATTCTCTCTCACACAAACAAAAAATGGTTTTATTCAAACTCAGACTTCAAAATCTGAAGCACTTCTGCAATTGTCTCTTCTTCTAAATCTGTTCTTCTCACTAACTCTTCTTTGGATAAGTCGAGCACCGCTCTTGCTGTATCACAACCTACGCTCTTCAATTCATCAATGATCCAGCTATCGATTTCGTCGGCAAATTCTTCCAAATCCACATCATCGATATCAGTCTCCGTCTCGCGATATACATCAATTTCATAACCACACAATCTTCCGGCCAAACGGATGTTATGACCACCCTTTCCAATGGCCAAAGACACTTGATCTGACTTCAAGAAAACATCAGCCTTTTTGTTGTCTTTATCCAAAGTGATGGAACTCACTTTGGCCGGAGCCAAAGCACGACTGATCAATAATTGCTCGTTGGTGGTGTAATGAATCACGTCGATATTTTCATTGCGCAACTCACGCACAATGCTGTGAATTCTTGACCCCTTCATCCCCACACATGCTCCTACAGGATCAATACGATCATCATAACTTTCCACAGCCACCTTGGCTCTTTCTCCTGGTTCGCGAACGATATTTTTAATCGTGATCAAACCATCAAAAACTTCGGGAACTTCTTGCTCAAACAACTTCTCCAAAAATTCAGGAGCTGTTCTGCTTAAAATGATTTGAGGATTATTTCCTCTCATTTCCACCTTAGAAACAACTGCGCGTAACGTATCTCCTTTTTTATAAAAGTCAGCTGGAATTTGCTGTTCTTTGGGAAGAATCAACTCATTATTTTCATCGTCCAGTACTAAAATCTCCTTCTTCCACACTTGATAGACCTCACCAGAGATAATCTCACCTACGCGTTCACGGTATTTTTGATAGATATGATCCTTCTCCATTTCAATGATACGCGAGCTCAAATTTTGACGCATCGCCAACACATTTCTTCTTCCAAAATCCTCAATTCTGATTTCCTCAATCAACTCCTCGCCAACCTCCAAATCAGAGACAACTTGGCGAGCCATACTGACCTCAATTTGCGCCACCTCATCATCCAATTCTCCATCCGGAACCACCTCACGTGTTCTCCAAATTTCTAAATCCCCACGCTCTGCGTTGATGATGATGTCAAATCCATCATCAGCACCCCAACGTTTAAGGATCATATTGCGGAATACATCACCCAAAATATTGGTGACCGTTTCTCGATCGATGTTCTTGAATTCCTTGAATTCGCCGAAAGATTCTAAAAGGTTTACGCCTTTCATAGTAGTTGTTATTATTTAAAACTAATCGTTATTTTGGTTTCTTTTATTTCATCATAGGTAAGTACCTTGTTGTACTCCACCCATTGTTTTGATTTCTTTCCTGGCATGGGTTCTCTTTGTTTGTAAAAAAGAGTACACCCATTTTCGTCGGCTGCGGTGATCTGTCCCTCTAGCTTTTCACCAGATTGAGTCAAAACAATGGCTATTCTACCCACATTTTTTAAATACTGTCTCGTTACCTTGAGTGGTTTTCCCACTCCGGGTGAAGAAACTTCCAAAGAAAAATCCTCCACTTCTCTATCATAAGAACCCTCTATGGCTCTGCTGATTTTTTTGCAATCATCAATGGTCAATCCTGAATCTTTGTCCATCAACACTTCGATGGCATTGCCGGGATTGACGTGGATGTCCACTACAAACAAATCAGTGCCCTCGATGGCTGATTCAACAATCTTTGCTATTTCTTCTTTGGTAATCATGGCAAAATAAAAAGGGGCCAAAACCCCTCTTTCTTTTCTTCAATACGCGGCAAATATAGGACGAAAGCATGAAGATTACAAATTTTCCTTATCTTCACCCTTAAATTTCATTCAATATGAACTCAACAATGATCAAAACCAAATCCCTATCCATTCTTGCTTCCTTGCTCATTTCATCAGCTTCCGCTCAAAACTGTACTTTTTTTGCTGATATTGATGGGGATGCTTTTGGCGACCCGATGAATACGATTGAATTGGATTGCAACAGCATTGTTGTAGGTTTTGTTGGAAATGATCTGGATTGCGATGATTCAAACCCCAACATCAATCCCGATGCTCTTGAAGTTTGCAATGGTTTAGACGACAATTGCAATGGAGGAGAGATTGATGAGTTTGTAACCAACATTTATTATCAAGATACCGATGGTGATGGATATGGCGATCCCAACTTCATCCTGTATGACTGCAATTTACCCTTTGGTTTTGTGGAGAACATGGATGATTGTGATGATGCAATGGTCACATACGTCGATGCGGACGGAGACGGATTTGGATCTGACATTCTAGATCCTTGCGGAGCCCCTAATAATCTTGACTGCAATGACAACACCGCCGCCATCCAGGATTCTACCACCTATTATGCCGACGTGGATGAAGATGGGTATGGCGACCCCAACAACTATGTGATAGCCTGCAATCTTCCCGTTGGATACATTATTGACGGCACAGACTGCAATGATCTTGACTTAGACATTCACCCTGGCGCTACGGACATTTTGGGAAATGGAATTGATGAAAATTGTGACGGACAAGACGGTGTGGGAATCATCGAAACTGAAATCATTCCGATACAAATTTTCCCTAATCCAAGCCATACATTCATTCAAGTCTCCAAATTGAATAAAAACGAAAATTGGGCAATTTATAACGCTTTAGGTCAGTGTGCTGCAAGAGGACAAAATACCTCTTCTTCATTTTTATTGGAAGTCAATAACTGGTCGAGAGGATGCTATTTCTTCAGAACATCAACGCGTTCTGCGATTCTAGTGATCGATTGATTATCGCCAAACAATTTCGTCGGTAATTTTTTGAATGTCTTTGCGGATAAATTTCAAAACTGGAGCCAATGAATCTGGATTGGGAGCAAAATCAAAATACAAAGCTCCTCTGAAAAAATGTTGTGTCGAATCCGTTAAGAAAAATTGTACTGGGGAGGCCGCACCGCCTTCAATGTTGTATTGTATACCAAAAACATTTCTGTCTGTCGACTCTATCCAAACGCGTTCTATAGCGCTTGCCTTCATCTCATGTTTGGCCGCAAAGCCATAAGCATCACCCACTAAGTCGTTAATATTTCCTGCGATTGGTAGGAAGGTGCAATGAATTCGGGCATGGAGCTTAGGATAAAATATATTAAAACGACAAGAATCACCCTTTACTTCGTTGTCAAATAATTCAATGGTGGCAAATTCCGAAACTGGAATCGTGAAAGGGCAATTTGCTTCAAAATTGCGATATGCAGCGGGGGGTAAATCAATCCTAAAATACCCCTTTGGTTTTGGAATCAACACTGCTTCTGTGCCTAACATTTTCCAAAGAAAAAAAGTCAGCACAGCTGTAAGCACAATTCCTATGATCAATGCTTTCTTCATAGTGTATTTAACTGGACCTTGACCCGATCTATTTTTCTGTTGGTGCCTGCTTCTATGGTAAAGGTGTGAGAAATGATTTTGTGCACTTCCCCCTTTCCAGGAACCCTACCTAAAATTTCAATGATCCATCCTCCCAACGTTGAGCTGTCTCCTTTGGCCGCCTCGAAAGGCGTCTCCTCCACCTGAGTAATTCGATAAAAATCAATCAATGAAATTTTACCTTCAAATAAATAAGTTTGATCATCGATGATAGAATACTTGAGAGCATCATCATCAAATTCATCATGAATATCACCAATAATTTCTTCGATCACATCTTCCAAAGTAACGACTCCAGAAACACCGCCATATTCATCAACCACGATGGCAAGATGTTTATGATCTGATCTAAATTCCACTAAAAGGTCATCTATCTTTTTGGTTTCTGGAACAAACTTAGCCGGCGTGATAAGACTGTTCCATTCCCAATCACTCTCTTGGATATAGGGAATTAAATCTTTGATATGAAGAATTCCCTTTATTTGATCGATTTGCTCCTCATACACCAACCATCTGGAATATCCGCCTTGTTTAATTTGATCAATGATCACAGACAAAGTTTCTTTTATGTTGAGCATCGCCAAATCGGTGCGTGGTGTCATGATTTGACTTACATCCTTTTCTCCGAAACTAACAATTCCTTCTAATATCCTTCGCTCTTCGGCTGATCGCATTTCATTTTGTGTCAATTCCAAAGCGTGCCCCAACTCATCGATACTGATCGTGTTTAATTTCCCTTTTACTCGCTTTTGAACCAAATTACCTGCCTTGATTAAAAACCAGCTGATGGGCCTTGTGACAATTTCTAAAGTCATCAGGGGTCGCGCCATCCAAGTAGCCACTTTCAGGTTATTGGAAGTAGCATAAATTTTTGGAATTACCTCCCCGAACATCACGATGATAAAAGTGACCATCACCACATGGATTAGAAGGGCTGTGATCGGACTGAACTGATCTACTGGAAACCATTCTTCCATCAATGCCGTGGATAGAATTACAATCGCGATGTTCACCGCATTGTTCACAATCAATATAGTGGCTAACAATGATCGTGTAGCCGCTTCCTTGTTGGGTAAACTGGTTAATTTTTGAATAGGGAAAAGTGGACTTTTCTCATCGGCCTCATCAATTCTTTTGCGCTGATCTGGGGTAAAAGAAAATAATGCTACTTCACTACTCGAAACAGCGGCCGAACAAAACAAAAGCAACAGCACCCAAAAAATGCTCAGGGTGCTGTTGATTTGAAAAAATACGAAATGAAATACTACTGAGTCTTCCAAATAAATCCGTAATTAAAATGGTAAATCAGTTTCTGACTCAGCAGCAGTTACCGAATGGTTCATTGGATGAGCTGGCTCATTCAAGGCCATTGGCTGTTGTGCCGCTTCGGATGACTTCGGAGTGAGCATAGTAAATTCGTCTGCAAAAACCTCTGTAATGTATTTGGTTTCGCCATTTACCTGATAGCTTCTATTGCGAATTTTTCCTTCCACATAGACCTTCATACCTTTCTTGAGGTATTGATCCCCTAATTCAGCCAATGAAGTTCTGCGAATGACAATGTTGTGCCAATCCGTTTGGGTCACCTTTTCATTGGTCTTGGGATCTTTCCATGACTCTTGTGTAGCGAGCGAAAAACTTAGGATTTTGCCGCCATTTTCAAATGATTTTAATTCCGGATCCTTGCCGATATTCCCGACCAAGATCACTTTGTTTACTGTTCCTGACATAATTTTTTGTTTTAAAATTTCAGCAAAACTATGATGTTGCTACTAGCAGAAACAAGCATCATATACGGCCTGCATATTGAGTAAATTGTGTTTTTAAAAACTGTTCAAACACTTTTGGAAACCCCAATCCATAGGCCTCTTCCACTGAAATCCAACGTTCAAAAATAGACGCATTTTTCGGCATATTTTTCAATAAAATGGAAAAGATATGCACTTTCAACTTTCTATGAGTCAAAAGATGAGAAGTTAAATATGGAACAGGAAGTTGGTTGAGTGGCTTTATTTTCCATTGCTGGGACTGGATGTGTGCTAAAATTTCTTTTTCGCTCCATTCCATTTCCTGCAAAATCAAAGGAAAGGTGTATAAATTTCCCCAAATTCCCTTGCTGGGACGCTTCTCCACCGCAAAGTGACCATTGGGATTGGATATAAAAAAGGCATATAAAAATCGTTCCTCCACCTTTTTTCTTTTGCTCTTCACGGGAATTTCATGAATGCGGCCTTCCCGAAAGGAGACACAATGCTGCTGTAATGGACATTCCGCGCACTTGGGAACCGGGCTGCATAATAAGGCGCCAAATTCCATGGAGGCCTGATTAAACAGGTGAGGAGAAGCGGATTGAATCCATTCATCTAACTCACTTTGAATCCAATTTCTAGTGGCCGGCAAATCAATGGGCGCGTCAGAACCCATCAATCTACTCATCCATCTCAGCACATTACCATCTACGGCTGCCTTGGGAATATCAAAGGCAAAACTAGCAATGGCCGACGCTGTATAAGGACCAATTCCCGGTAACTTTAGCAATTCCTCCCAATTGTTGGGAAAGTGTCCATTCCATTCCGCTGCAATGATTTTAGCGGTTCGATGTAAATTCCTAGCACGAGAGTAGTAGCCCAATCCTTGCCATAACCGAAATATCTGATCTTCATGTGCCGCTGCTAAATCAAAGACCGTTGGCAACTCTGATAAAAAGGCTTGATAATACGGAAGCCCTTGTTGCACCCTGGTCTGTTGCAATATGATTTCAGAAAGCCAAATGGCATAGGGATCCTGGGTATTTCGCCAAGGTAAATCACGTCTATTGTGATGATACCAGGGAAAGACACCCCGTCTAAAAGCTTCAAATAAAGAGGAATTCATCAGTTTTGCAAATGTGCATTGAAAATTGATAAACCCTTCGTATATTTGCGACCCTTGAAAAAATTGATATTCACGTATTTAAAAGTTAAATAAAATGACAAAGGCGGATATAGTGACAGAGATTTCTAACAAAACTGGAATTGATAAAAATGACGTTTTGGCGATCGTGGAAGGGTTTATGACTACCTTAAAAAATTCGATGGAGAAAGGTGAGAATGTTTATTTGAGAGGTTTTGGGAGTTTTGTGATCAAGAAAAGAGCAGAGAAGTTAGGAAGAAATATTTTAGCAAAAACAGCTGTAACTATCCCAGCTCATTGCATTCCCACCTTCAAACCGGCTAAGGAATTTATGGATGCGGTGAAAGAAAAAGTGAAAGTGGAAAATGTTTAAAGGAGGTCCAAAACCAGTTATCATCATTGGAGTCGGTATTGGTCTCATCGTTCTTTTTTTATTAATGCCCCGTCAACCTTGGGGGAAAACCTCCAAGCAAAACGCTCAAATAGAAATGAGCGGATCGGAAAGTCGTTTGCAACAGGCCATTGAATTGGTCAATGGGCCAAATCCCATGGCAGGTATTACGATGCTTAGAGACATGGTAGCACAAGACTCGAACAATGTAGATGCCCACTATCAGCTAGGGGTTTTTGCAGTAAAATCAGGTCAGTTAGACAGAGCTATCCAAAGATTCAACAAGGTTATTGCGTTGGAGCCGAACTACTTGGGTGCCTACATTGATTTAGGGGGAGTTTATCAATCCATGAATCAAATGGACGTCGCTTTGGAATATTATGAAAAAGCCGCCCAATTGGACACCACCAGCAACTATGCACTTTTGTTTGCTGGACAAACAGCGGAAAGGATGGGGCAAGAAAAGAAAGCAGTTGATTACTATCGTCAATTGCTCAGACATACGGAAGACACTGCAGTAACGGTGAGAGTGAAGGAAATGATAGTAAGACTAGAAAATAAATAAAATATAAATTAATTAAATCATAAAATCATGCCTTGCGGTAAAAAAAGAAAACGTCATAAAATGGCGACGCACAAGCGTAAAAAGCGTTTGAGAAAAAATCGTCACAAAAAGAAAGTACGCTAGTCCGTTGACCTTTTGGGGTCAATAAATTAGATCATTGCAGGGTGGAATACTTTCCACTCTGCTTTACTGTTTTATTGTGAACGTAGAATTAGTCATTAATCACACTCCCAAGGGGGTGGAGATTGCCGTGCTTCATGACCGGCAATTGGTGGAGCTGCATCAAGAAGATTCCAATCGAAATTATGCGGTGGGGGATATCTATTTGGGGAAAGTCCGCAAACTTGTTCCCCATCTCAATGCTGCCTTTGTAGAAGTGGGTCACGAACGTGATGCTTTTTTGCATTACCTAGACCTTGGTCCTCATTTCACCACCACGCTTCAATTCGTCAGGAATGTAATGACCGGCACCCAAAAAAGCGCCGATTTGAATGGTGTAAAAATGTTGCCTGACATTCCTAAAGATGGTAAAATAAAGGATCAGGTCGGGCAATCCAGTCCCATCTTGGTGCAGGTGGCCAAGGAACCGATTTCCAATAAAGGACCCCGCATTACTTGTGAAATTACGCTAGCGGGTAGATATCTTGTTTTAGTTCCCTTTTCCAATAAAATCTCACTCTCCTCAAGGATAGAGGATGACAAGGAAAGAGATCGATTGCGCAAATTGATTCAAAGCATTCGGCCGGCCAACATGGGGGTCATCATTCGCACACAAGCGGAGCACACCACTGTGTCAGAACTTGATCAAGATTTGCAGGAATTGATTAGCCGCTGGAATCAAACGATAAAAGCACTTCCACAAGCCAAAGCACCTCAAAAGATATTGGGAGAATTGGATAAAACCTCTTCCATACTGAGAGATATTTTGAGCGATCAATTTTCGAATATTCATGTCAATGACCCTAAGCTCTCCGCAACGGTCAGAAAATTTCTACAATCCAGCGCACCAGAATTAGAGGGCATTGTAAAAGAACACAAAATCGATGATCTGTTTGATGCCTTCAATGTTCATCGACAAATCAAATCTTCGTTTGCCAAGCAGGTGAATTTAAAGAGTGGTGCCTATTTGATAGTAGAGCATACAGAAGCGATGCATGTCATCGATGTGAATAGCGGCAATAGGAAGCAGGCGTCTGTCAAAGATCAAGAGGAAAATGCGTTGCAAACCAATTTGGAGTGTGCCAGAGAAATTGCACGTTTACTTCGGCTGAGAGATATGGGAGGAATTATCTGCATCGACTTCATCGATATGCAGAATAAAGATAACCAAAAGAAATTGCACGAGGAGTTGAAAGCCGCCATGAAAACCGACAAGGCCAAGCACAACGTGCTTGCGCCGAGTAGATTTGGAGTGATGGAGATTACACGTGAGCGCGTAAAACCTGTAACTCAAGTCAAAACAACTGAAAAGTGTCCGAGCTGCCATGGCAAAGGAGTGGTGGAGGCGTCGGTGTTATTTACTGATCAGTTAGAAAATCAATTGAGAATTGTTTCACAGGAACTCAAGCACCGTCAAATCACCATGGTGGTTCACCCCATGATTGAGGCCTATGTAACCAAAGGTTGGTGGAGCAATTTGAAAAAGACTTGGCAGAAAAAATTTGATTTAAAAATCCAATTGGATGCATCGTCCTCCAATGAACTCTTGGAAGCACATTATTTTGATGCGAAAGGTGAAGAAATAGCACTTTAACCTTACCTATCTTGTCATCGATCGAAAAATCATTACCACGATCGCTAACAAAAATATGATCAACGAAATCCTATTGATACCATGCATGAATTTCAGATTGGTATCGTGACTTGATTTTTTAAACCAGGTCAAAGGATTCAAATAATGAAGAAGTTTTTGAAAGATCATGACGTAAAGATGCGGAAAATTCTCGAACTATTCACAATTGTTTCAAAACCACCTGATGTTACTCACCTTAATTCTCAATGGTTTTTACCGATTTTCTCCAAAACGTTTCCATGAATACAACCGCCAAGATCAACAAAGCCCCCCAATAAAAACCAGCACTCATCCATTCATTACTGCCATATAAATAAAGTGCAATCAGTATAGAATAAATGGGCTCCATATTGATGGCTATTGCACAAGTGAACGGACTTATTTTTTTCATTACTTCTATGCTCACAATAAATGGGATAGAAGTAGCTAGCAATCCCAAAACGAGCAATAGAATAAAATTCCGACCATCCAACAAATGCAATTGAAAATCTTCATGAGGACTAAAAAGAATAAAAAGCATTACCCAAAAGTTGGCAAAAAATAATTCCATTAAAGTCATCGTAACTGGCTCCATCTCTCGCACCCAACGTGCATTAAAAGAAGAAAACACGGCCGCCAATAATGCGGCTAACAATGACCAAAGAATACCCCATACAAATTGACCTTCAAAATGAAAAATAATGGCCAATCCAATGGTCCCCACCGCGCCCATCAACATTTCTCTGAGACTGGTTTTACCCCCTGTTATCCATGGAGCAACGATTGCAGTGAAAATAGCGTTGGTGCTTAATACTGTCAAAGCCGTTGAAATATTGGAAACTTTAATGGATGTAAAAAAGGCGATCCAGTGCCCCGCAATCAAGAATCCTACAAATGCCAACTTGATTACCTGTTGAGTGGACAAATGGATTCTCTTCTTCCATAGCCATACAAAACCCAACACCCCAATAAAAGCGATCAGGGTTCTCCAAAAAACCAAAGGCACCGCATCCAAAGAGATTTCTTTGCCTAATATGCCAGTGAAACCCCATATCAAAACGATAGCGTGCAAAGCCATCAAGGAGGTTCTTCTATTCATTCGACTCGTTCTCCAAATCCACCACACCACCCGAAACGATATACTTCATCACCTCCACAGAACTTTTGTTAATCACCTGAACATTCTCCACAGGCACAATCACCAAGTGACCAGAAAAACTGTAGCTCATGGGTAAATAGACCCCTATTTTATTTTTAATATTTCCCAACTCTTTGAGATCATCATCCGTGATGAAGCCAATCACTTCAACATCATTTTCTTTGCTCAACTTCACTAAAACAGGTCGATTGAAGCTCTTCTTTTGACCCACAAAAGCACCAAGTAAATCGGTAACACTTTTGTAAATGGTTTTAATCAACGGGATTCGATCCAACATCTTATTGAACCAAAAACGAATGGTTTCATTGATGAACTTGGATCCCAACCAACCGAATGCAGCCAAAAATAAAAGCAATAATAATATTCCCATTCCCGGATACCGATGTTCTATGGGTAAGAGACCATCAAGGATCTGGAATAATCTATAAATTACGTAACCCGTGATGACAAAGGGCAATGTCAAAAGCAGACCGTTGAGTATGTACTGAATAATTCTGGTAAACACTTTCCTTATCATTCAGCAAAATTGCACCGAAAACTTGAATATCCCACCAAAAACTTTAGGGAATGATAACAGGGTATTGTCCTAATTTCCCAATGGTTACCAAGTATATTTTACGTGCAGATCTACCTCCATGTTTTGGGAGTTCAAGGTAATGACCTCAGGAAAACTTTGGCCCGCATTGTAGGGTAAAAATACCGCTGTTGCTATAGCATCATCTTGGTTGAAAATCGTGCCTCCATCATTGTCCATGAGCATGATGGTATAGTACTTCTCCGGGTAAATGAGATCCAGGATTATTTCAGGCTGAAAAGTATAAGCGGTATTGGCATCCGCATCTTGATAATACGTAGGTGCAGACCACACTACGTTGGCTGTATTTTCACCTGTTACCACTGGATAAATATCGGCACCACTTCCGACATCCCATTGCAATTGAGAAGGATCAAGAGGGGCAAAACCATTGACCACGATTTTGGTGATGGTCACTTTGGTAGGAATTTTCTCGATGTCACAATTTTTACCGGTAAATCCATCATCACAATTTTTACCACAGCTGGCCAGTCCGACTATAAGCATGATCAAAGAGATACTTGCGATCAAATGGGGGATTGAATTTTTATACATCTTCATCCAACAAACTTAGTGAAAAAGGCATAAAAAAACCACCGTGGGGGTGGTTTAATATTTTCAATTCTCATTGAGATTTACAAGGTCAATTGTAGTTGATGACATGTATTGGCATCTAAGTTCAACGTCTTCGTCCACCATGTAAAACCATCCTCATGTATTTCATCTGTATTTCATTTTAAAAAAACAGAGATATTTACTCTACCTCCCCAAATGGCTCACTGGCTGTTGATGGAGAAGTCTCTTCCATTACCTTCTCTGCCTTGGGCTCTTCCTCTGCAAAAAATCGCTTTTGAAACAGTAACAACACCACAATACCCACTGAAATGGCCGTGTCGGCTATATTGAAAATCGGAGGAAACAGGGCCTTGACTTCTCCTCCTACCCAGGGCATCCACTCAGGAAAATGTATGTACTTACACACATGGATCATGTCCACTACATTGCCCATGAGCCAAGGCGCATAACCACCTCCATTGGGCTCGGCCAACTCCGTGTAGGGCATATAATCCATGTAATGCTCGTCATACACCGCTCCTTTGTCGAAAATCACTCCGTAAAAAACACTGTCTAAAATATTTCCCAATGCTCCCGCCAAAATCAATGACATGCAATCAATGAGGGCCGTGTTGGCCTTGCGCTGAATGAGCTTGTACAAGTAACCGGTGATTCCAAAGAAAACCCCAATTCGAAAAATGGTCAAGAGCAATTTACCCAACTGGCCTGGCAACATCCAACCAAAGGCCATTCCCGGATTTTCAACAAATTGAACATTCAACCAACCTGGTATCAGAATCTCCACTTCTCCATACTGAAAATGGGTTTTGACATACCACTTCACCCACTGATCCACAATAATCAAGGAAGAGAAAATGCCAACCGCCCACATCCACCGTTTGTCCCACTTCATGCTCAATGCTATTGCATATTCTTGGCTTCGATGCTCAAGGTAGCATGAGGAACCAGCTTCAATCTTTCTTTAGGAATCAATTTGCCAGTTACACGACAGATCCCGTAGGTTTTATTTTTGATACGCAACAGCGCGTTCTCCAATGAAAGGATAAACTTGCCTTGACGAGCCGCCAACTGTGCAATCTCCTCACGGCTGGTATTGTCGTTGCCATCTTCCATCATCTTGAAGGTGGGCGATGTATCATCGGTGCTGTTGTCTCCTTCATGAGAAAGACTTTGCTTCAACTCCTCCATATCGGATTTTGCTTGCTCCAACTTTTGCTTGATTAAAATTTCAAACTCTGCTAAATCCTTGTCTGAATAGCGCATGGAAGTATTAGAAGTATTGGACAAAAGAGTAGGAGCCTCGATTTTGGCGTTGGGAGAAATGGTCTCCTTGGCTTTGATCTTGGGTTTCACATTTATGACCACAGTCGATACAGGAGCTGGAGCCGCTTTCTTTGCTGCAGACTTCTCTACTTTTTTAGGAGCTGCTGGTTTCTTTACCGCCGCTTTTGCAACCGAAGCTGCCTTCTTCACCTCTGCCTTTTTAACGGGAGGAGGTGATCCCTTTTTAGCAGCAGGAGCTGGTTTCTTGGCTATTGGCTTCACTGCTTTTTTAGGAGCAGGAGCTGCCTTCTTAGCTACTGGCTTGGATACTTTTTTAGGAGCAGGAGCTGCCTTCTTAGCTACTGGCTTGGCTGCTTTTTTAGGAGCAGGAGCTGCCTTCTTAGCTACTGGCTTGGCTACTTTTTTAGGAGCAGGAG
>Ga0169931_10000640_pt1 | contig 58193 bp, 44 predicted proteins | sample Kivu_15m_20L_FD_129675 | JGI IMG/M metagenome (GOLD analysis project Ga0169931, IMG submission 129675) | Freshwater microbial communities from Lake Kivu, Western Province, Rwanda to study Microbial Dark Matter (Phase II) - Kivu_15m_20L... | ecosystem: Environmental > Aquatic > Freshwater > Lake...
CCCCAGCAACGCTCCGCCGGTTCTGCGGCGCGTGGGGTCGATGGAGAGCACCGCGATGTGCAGGTCGGGATATCGCTGCAGCAGCCGTCGCACGAGCTCATCGGTGAGCGAGGACTTGCCCGCTCCGCCCGTGCCCGTGATGCCGACGACAACTCCGCTGGACTGCCCGGACCGCTGATCCAGCCAGCTGTTTATCGTGGCGCCAAGCGACGGAAACTGCTCCGGGCGTGACGAAGCAGCTTCGACCATGGTCAGCAATCGAGCGACGGCGACTCCGTCCGTCACCGCAACGTCTGGCAAAACATCGGCATCCTGTACCAGCTCGCGTCGTGCCTGTTCGACCATATCGCGAATCATGCCTTCGAGCCCTAGACGGCGGCCGTCTTCGACGGAGTAAATCCGGCATACACCCTGGTCGTGCAGCCAGGCGATCTCCTTGTCGGTGATGGTTCCTCCCCCGCCGCCGAACACGCGGATATCAGGGCGGCCCAATTCGGCAAGCCGTTGAACCATATAGGAAAAGTACTCGTTGTGCCCACCCTGGTACGAAGAAATCGCAATCCCGTGCGCGTCCTCCTCCACCGCCGCGCGGACCACATCGTCCACCGAACGGTCGTGTCCCAGATGAATGACCTCGGCCCCCTGCGCCTGAAGAATTCGGCGCATGATGTTGATGGATGCGTCGTGTCCGTCAAAGAGGCTGGCCGCGGTCACAAAGCGCACGGGGGTGCTGTGAGCAGAATCCGAACCTGAAGACAGAGGCTTTGTCGTGGTCATTGCAGCCAGGGGGTGGCAAATCAGCGAAGTCACTCGGTTCGACCTAGCAATGCCCTGACGCAGTCTCAACCATGGTGTCGTGTGAGAAGGTCTGAGTCGTCTAATTTCTGCACCCAATCGCGCACATAGGGTGCTTCCCCGGCTTTCACGGACCGTCCGTCTGTGGAGGTTTCGTGAACTTTCCATTGACGCGCCAGTCGCGCGGCCCCATTTCCGACGCGTCAGTCAGGCCGAGAGTTGCGAGGAAGCATGCGTATTGGAATCTTCAGTGATGTGCACGGAAACATCCATGCGCTTCGGCAGGTGTATGCGTTCTACGACCAGCAGCAGATCGATTCGTACATTTGTCTGGGGGACGTTGTCGGGTACGGCCCTGATCCGAATCTGTGCGTGACGCTGGTTCGGGAGCGCGTGCAGCACTGCATTATGGGCAACCACGACGCGGCAGTAGGCGGCCAGATGGACTATGCTTACTACTACGACGCAGTTCGAACGGCGCTTGACCATCACTCGTCTCAGCTCTCCGCCGAGAACATGCTCTGGTTACGTTCGTTGCCGTATCAGGTCATCGATGACAACCGCTGCTACAGCCATGGGAGCCCGATTAATCCTCAGGCCTTTGACTACGTGTTCAACCTGTCACAGGCTCACGGGCTGCTACGACACTGGGATTCGCTGTCGGACATCACGTTTATCGGCCACAGCCATCTGACCAAATCGTACGTACTGCGCGTGTCGCCTGAAGGTCGTACGGCCCGCGAGATACCGGCGGATCGTCTGGTCCTGGAGCCGGGGCGTAAATACGTCTGCACGGTAGGCTCGGTAGGCCAGCCACGGGACAACGATGCGCGAGCCTGTTGTACGATATTCGACACGAGTGACCTGTCGCTGACGTGGTTCCGGCTCGACTACGACGTATCGGAGGCCGCTGCGGCGATCTTCAGTCAGGAAAATTTGTCGGCCAATTTCGGAAAGCGGCTGTTTCTGGGGATCTAGTGGGAGTGCGCGAGAACTCGTCATCCGCGGATGCTGAAGGGCGATAAAGACGGGTTAATCCGTATGGTTTCGGGGACCAGCGATAACCGGAGCGAGCAATCCGACGACCTCCAGTCGATGAGCCCGCAGGCATGCCGTAGCGGCCAGACCTTCGCGGGCAGGCACAGACTCAATAATGAGCACGTCCCCACGCTCATCGATCTCACTCCAGACGACATCGTTCCAGAACGCGAACACCTGTCCGATGGTTCGGCCACCTTCTGCATCCAGAAACAGAAGCCTCAGGTCATCGTATAGTGCCACGGTTCCGGGCATACGGTTCTCGTGCACAAACACGGGGTTGCCCACGAGCTCTTCACCGGTGAAGTCCGACTCGCCCCGCCCGGTGTCAACGAACACACGTTGAATATCGGGGTGTTCGTACTGAAACGGGACCGGGGAGGCTCGTTCAACACCCAGCGCGACGTACACAGACCGGCCACGCCACGCGACATCGAACCCCCAGGTGGCGTCGTCCCAATGATGAAGAACCCGCGTGGAACCGTCTTGCGCGTGCAGCCTGAGTTCCCAGCCGCCCGTGTCTGCCTCATAGATGCCGGCGAGCCAGACCCCGTCAGGCGACGCGACCAGTCTCTCGGTGGCGAGAATGCCTTCGTAGCGGAGGTCACCTGACTCAGGGCACAACATCCAGACCGCACTTTCTGCACCCCAGCGATGCTCGGCGACGCTGGTATGGCGCGCGATCCAGATTCTGTCGCCATGAGGGACGTAGGAAGCGGGCGCCCAGACACCGTGCTCGCGCGCCGCCAGCGCGACCCACTGCCCATCCGACTCGATGTCACGGAACAAAATCATTTCGCCGGCCACTCCGATGGCCCAGGACGAAAAAAACACGCCACTTTCGAGCGGCGCGACGGGCGATCGCTGTTCGTCCGTCCATGCAGTACCGTCATCGAGCAGGACACCGACCTGACCGCTCGCTCCAAGCCAGCGCACGCCCGCAACCATGGCGTTACGAACGGGTTCGGCGGCGAGCACCGGGGTTCCCGTCAGGACCTGGCCCCAGCGTTCCGCGCGCGCACGCAACGCAGCGGAAAGGGATTCACGAGAACGCGTGCCTCTTGGATCCACCAGAAACAAACGGGCGTCCGCCGCAGAAGAGGTTGGGCCGGATTGCGCGATCACATCACACTGCGCACCCGTATCACTGTCGGCGAGTCGAATCGCGGCCGTGTCGGTCAGGAGTAGCCACTCGGTGGCACCCACCCTCCGCACCTCGCGCAGTACTTTGCCCGAGAGTGGTACAGACCACACATGCTCGACTCGTATGAACTGTACGCTCGATGCCGAGATGGGACGTGGCGCGCGGCGTCCCTGCCCTGAAGGTGAGGCCTCGACTGGGCTGGTGGTGGGCGTTCCTGACGTCTCTGCACCCTGCTCTGCTTTGTATGAAGCCTGTGCCAGACGACGGATACCGGGCAGCTCGGACATGGCGGGATAGGCCGATGCCAGCGCCTGAGCCAGCGACACCACGAGGTCGGCCATCAGCTCCGCGTCCAGCGACGTGGAGACCTGCGTCTCGTCTTCGCCAATCAGGACCAGCCGGATGCCGTCCGTTTCGCGACGGGCAAACAGGCGAGGCGCCCATTCCCAGTCCATATCGGTACGAAGACGTGGGTCATGGGGGTCGGTCTGGAGCAGATGCACCGTGTCCGCAAGCAGGGTTGCCACCAGGCCGGGTCGCACAGGAACTGCCAGATCGCCGTGGGGCGTCACCACGCGGAGCGTACCGGGCGCGAGCATCCAGAGCTCAACAGGGCTTCGCGTTGGCGGATTTCCGTCGCCGCGGGCAGACTCGAAAGGACGTGTAACGGGCGGTTGCTGTGCCCAGAGCGTTCGAACGGGCAGATCGATGCTCAACGTCACCACGTCGCCGCTGTTTGCGCGATGCCGAACGCGGATGGTTCGCGGAGGCGACTCTGGTTGTCGTTCAGCGGCGCGAACGCTCAGGTTACGCGCTCGCTGCAGTCGATTGTTCATGACGGGCGCGAAGAGCGGCGAAACCTCGCAGGCACGGCGGGCGAGCGTGATCCACAGGCTCCGAAGCGTGTGAACGAACGTCGCTTCCGGTACGGAAACGTCGAACACGCGCAGTTGCCACGGTGCGCGCACAACGGCGAGCTGCAGCCTCACGTTGTCCTGGTCGCGGCTCAACAGGAGTACAGCTGGGGAACGCTCAAATTGCAGGGCCGTCGGCTGCTCGGCGAGACACGCATCCGTGAGCGCGTCCATCCAGAGAAGTGCAGGCTCCGGGGGCAGGTCGCCCGTCAGGTTTACGCTATCGCATACCAGATCGACAGGCGCCTCGAGACGTTCGAGCAACGCCTCGAGTCTGGACGCTTCGGCCTGACTCAGCGCGGTCAGACGTTCGAACCAGGAAGGACCAATGTGAATCTGGAACATGGTAAGCGCGACGTGCAGGGCAGTTTCATCCGTGCTCTTGCCCGATGCAAAGCGCAAGGGCAACCCCGGTGCGGCGGCTCCCAGAATGGCAGATTGGCGCAGCGCACGCGACGAATACGTGCCCAAGACCGGCTCGTACTTGTGAAGCCGTGCTGGCGGTGTTAGCTGTGCGGCGTCGCCAGAGAGCGTGCGCCGATGCGTGATGACCGTGGGTCGCCCCGTTGAGCAAGCGCGCTTTCTGCAATGAATTCAAAAACTTCAGGAGACAGAATGACATTCTACGAGGCCGCAGTCGAAGTGCTGCGCGAGGCCGGACGGCCGCTGCATTATAAGAAAATTGCTGAAATTTCAGTAGCAAGGAACCTGCTGAGCCACGTCGGGAAGACGCCCGACGCTACCATGGGCACCCGGTTGCAGCAGGAAGCGCGGAAGCCGATTGAAGACACGCTGATCGTTCAGGTCCGCCCCGGGGTGTATTCACTCCGCGAGGGCGTTGATGTTTCCGAAGCGCGTGAAACCATTAGCCTGCGCACACCGCCTCCCGAAGCGATCGTGGATTTGCCTGCTGCCGCTGTCGCGGTTGCGGATGCAGAGCGTGGGTCGCACGACCAGGTCGCTCTGGATGCACCGGCGAATGACGACTCCGAGAGTCTGGCTGCCGAAGAAGTCGTCGTGCCGGATGCCGATGAAACAGACGATACATCGGAAGACGCAGCCTCACCCGATGCAGCGGCCGCGCAGCGAGACCGCCGTCGGCGTCGCCGGGGCCGTCGTGGAGGGCGAAATCGAACGCGGGCTGACGGAACTGCTGGCTCCGACGATGACACCGATGCTGATGCAGACAGCCTCGAAACGGAAAACCTGGCCGAAAGCGCACCTGCGGTATCCCCCGCTGCGCCCATCCATGCCCAACCTGCGCCCTCTACAGCCCCGCAGCGTCATCATCGTGAACCCCGCGAAACGCGCGATGCTCAGCGGGATGTCCCCGGCGAAAGGCGCCCCCTTCAAATCCCGAACGTTCAGCACCTGTCTGACGTGGCGCGAGGGCTCGTCACCATCCTTCGCGGCGTAAAGGATCAGGCCGATAGCCTGCGCAATCTCGCCCGTGAGCTACCCCGTCAGCGGATCGGTGCGCTGGGACGAATTGGCCCCGCCATCGTGCGAAGCGAGATCGAACGTGCGAATCTCATACAAAGCCAGCTTGGTCGCCCCCCATTGTTTGAAGAGGTGCGGCCGGACGTTTATGCACTTGCTTCAGCCTCAGCCAGCGATCTGGCACGCTCCTATGCACAGCTGGACGCATGGCAGGAATCGCACCGTGACGCCGTCAAGCGCACCCTGCTGAACCGCCTGACCCGCCTGGACGCGGCCTCCCTCACCAGTTTGGTCACGCTCGCGCTGGACCGGATGGGCTACCGGCAGCAACAGAAGCACGAACCCGTCGGCGACGAGCTCGTGAACATCTCGTGCGTCGAGCCTCGCGCTCTGTCCAGCGTTCAGATCGCGGTCCGCGTGCTGCTCCCCGGCCGCAAAGTCACGCGCGAACAGGTCATGTCGATGCGCGGAAGTCTCCACAACTACGACGCAGCAGAAGGCGTGATTATCGCGGTTGGCGGAATTGAAGACCTCGCCCTGACCGAGACCCGGGTACCGAATCTGGCGACCATCACGCTGGTGGACTCGCAGACGCTGGTCGACCATCTGCTGCGCCACAGCGTGGGTGTACGTACCTTCACCGTCGATGTTCGCTGCATCGACGAGCCGCTCTTTCGGGATCTGGGCAACGAACAATCCTGATGGAAGCTACGCGCGGTCATCTCATCCATCGACATCTGGGTAGGATTGGCTGGCAGGAAGCCTTCCATCTGCAACTGGCCAACTGGCAGGCGCTGGTGGACGGCGGCGACCAGCACGTGCTGCTTACGCTGGAGCACGACCCCGTGGTCACGCTCGGTCGAAGGGCCGTTCGGGAGCACCTGCTTCACGAGGAGGAGCTGCGCCGGCGCGGCGTGCTCATCGTGGACGCTGATCGCGGCGGCGAGGTCACCTTCCACGGCCCCGGCCAGCTGGTGCTGTACCTGAATGTCGGCACCTCACGCACGCAGTTGGGCCCGGGTGACCTTGTGCGTAGTCTCGCCAATGCGATTGTGGAGGATGTCGCGCAGTTCGGAGTCGCAGCCAGCTACGATAGCGCTCACCCGGGCGTGTGGGTGAATCAGCGAAAACTGGCTGCCGTTGGTATGCGCATTACGCGCGGCGCATCGCTTCACGGCGCCGCGATCAATGTCTCGAACGACACCTCCATCTTCGACCTGTTTGTGCCATGTGGCATGCCCGGTGCTCACGCTGCTTCGCTGCATGAGCTGGGCGCTGTGCAAGAAACCATCGAGTCGGTAGCGCGTCGACTGGTTCCCGCGGTCGCGCGAAAACTGAACCTTGAACTGAGAAGCTCGACCTTTGGAGACGGATAACGGCTTCTCGCCCTCCCCTTCAAACAGACCTACGCGACCTCGCCTCGTTCACCGCGTGCAGGATCGCCAGGTGAACAGCCTGAACGTCCTTTGTGCCATCCACGCGGACCACCCCCGCTGGCCTGGCCGCGAGCGCCTCTTGCCATATCGCTTCCACGCGCTCCAGGTAGCCTTCCTGCTCAAAACGTTCGACCGCGAGCCCCCTCGCCTGAATCCGCTGGCGACAAATCGACGCGGGCACGTCCACAAAGACGGTGACATCGGCGAGGCGGGCGCGTCCGTTGATGCTGTTGACCCAGTCCAGACCGCACTCGACCGACTGGTAGGCCAGCGACGAATGAACATAGCGGTCTGAGATCACAATGCCGCCCTGCGAAAGGGTCGGTTCGACCGTGGCGGCGATGTGGTCAAGCCGGTCCGCCGCGAACCAGAGCGCAATGGTCTCAGCCGTCACGGGCGCCCCATCAGGCAAGTGAATGCGTCCGCGTAACACCTGTCGCAACAGCGTTCCGAGCGGACCATCGCTGGGCTCACGGGTCGTGACTACCTGCTGGCCTTCGGCGCGTAGCGCGCTTGCGAGCAGATCGCATTGCGTCGTCGTGCCTGCGCCGTCGAGACCTTCAAGAACGATAAACACAGATACTCCGGGGCAGTGGTAACAACTCGGCGATCAATGAGCCGAGTCTGCTCTAATTCGCAAGCAGCCCCTGCGCCCGCACGCGCACTTCGAGCGCCGGATGGCCGCTAGCCAGCGCTTGCAAGAAGGCTTCTGCGTCGATACCACCGATGCGATCGATGGCGGGCATTGCCGCCACGAGAAACGTGTCGTCGACCTGTTCGCAACGCAGAATGGCCGGCCTTGCTGCCAGCTGGTCGCCTAGCACAGCGCTGGTACCGATCGCCGAAAGAGCAACCGAATCAGATGGATGTGCAATCAGCGCTCTCACGGCTGGGATGGCTTGCGCGAGCTGGCGACGTGCGGCTTCGCGCAAGGCAAGCTCAACGGTTCGTTCATCGGGCGTTTGCAGGGCGGCGGTCACCTCGACGTCTGTCGACTGTCTGAGGACCAGATTGTCGGAAACCGCATCGGCGAAGTGCTCAAGGTCGTGACCCAGTGCCCGCTCGGGCTCCGCCATGAAACCAGCACGTTGATGTTCGTACGGGAGTTCCAGCTGCACTCGGGCATTCGATGCCGGGTCGGAGCCTGCGTCGCGCCACTCGCCAGCCCATGAGAGCACGACAATAATCGCGTCATTGTGGTGGTCATCGTTCACCACCGTCACCACTAGTTCATGCGTAACAGGGAGTGCGTGCTCTGCCGAGCCCCATGGAGCCTGTCCACGCAAGAGACTCAGAAACATGGCGTCGAGTCTGGGCTGATCCGGTATCAGCGGCACAGGACTTCCGACGACCCGCAGATTGCCCGCAAATGCGGCCGAGCGAAAGGTGGTTGCGGCGGCTTCAGTCGTTCGTTCCGGGGTCGGAGCTGCCTGACATGCGGTCACACCGTACAGCAGCAGGCAAACGGGGAGAAACGAAAACAGGGCAGCTTGACGCCCTCGGGTGCTTCTGATAACCACGCGCCTCCAGTGTCGAGCGCACTGACAAATGATTTGGAGTTTACTGATTCGCTTTCGGCGTCATTGCGGCGGTGTGAGGCGACTCTTGCCATTCCGCCAGGTGATTCCGTGAAGAACGTTCAGCGCAGTGAATTGGAGCTGGGACCCCTCGAGGTCAAGGTAGACGGAAGTGTTGATCGTGCGCTTGGTCGACTGAAGCGTGCGCTGGCCCGCGAAGGCGTGCTGAAGGACGTCAAGAATCGCCGGTTTTACGAGAAGCCCAGCGTCAAGGAAAAGCGCAAGCGCCGTGAGGCCGAGCGTCGTCGCCGACGTGCACTTCGCGCACCATCCCCACGTTAACGTTAGACTGTCCCTGTGATGGATGCAGGCGTGTGCGCTCCGGTGTACGCGCCTGTTGTGTTTCGTGGGTCTCTGTTTCTGTGCACCGCTTGACCAACACGACGCGAAGCACTTAAGGCAAGCCTGTGGGTGGGCGCGCATCGCGCATACGCCCGCCACCCCAATTCCACGACCCCCGGTCCGGAGCCCCCCATGTTCGTCCTAGCGGACGCCGCCGGCGCGGTATCCTCAGCAGCGTCCTCCCTACCTCCACTCGGCTTTCCATTCGTGGACGTCGTCATCTTTGCTGCGGCGGTGTTCTTTTCGATCGCGGTCGATCTGTTCCTGCACAAGAACTCGAAGGAGATCTCACTTGGCAACGCGGCGATCTGGTCCGTGTTCTGGATTGCGTTGTCCCTTGGCTATTATGCTTACATCTATTTCTTCCATGGGGATCATGGTCCCGCATACGCGAGCCTCTTCCTGGCAGGTTACGCGATGGAGAAGGTGCTGAGCATCGATAACCTGATGCTGTTCATGGCCGTGTTCTCGTACTTCAAGATTGAAGGGGCACTACAGCATCGCATTCTGTACTGGGGCATCATCGGCGCCATCGTGTTCCGCGGCCTGTTCGTGGCGGCCGGATCCTTGTTGCTCTACTTCGCGGGCTGGGCGGACCTGTTGTTCGGTCTGTTCGTTATCTGGTCGGGAATCGCGATGCTGAAGGAAGCCCTGAAGCCTGACGAAGACGACGATGAAGAAGAGGACTACAACGAGTACCAGATTGTGAAGATTGCCCGGAAGTTCTTTCCTGTGTTTCCGCGCCTGGACGGTCACCACTTCTTCATTTCGCGTCATCGTGCACAGGAGCTGGCCGACCCGGAGACGGCCGCTTCTTTTCCAGCCAATGCAGTCACCTTCATGACGCCAGCGTTTGTGTGCCTGCTGGTGATTGAAGCATCCGACATTCTTTTTGCGTTCGACTCGGTGCCGGCCGTTATCGCGATTTCTCGCGAGCCCCTGATCGTCTACGCATCCATGATCTTTGCCATTCTGGGACTTCGTTCGCTCTACTTCGTGCTGGCTGCGTTGACGAAGTATCTGATTCACCTGGATAAAGCGGTCATCGGCCTGTTGTTCTTTATCGGCTTCAAGATGCTGGTTCATGCATTCGTGAAGCTGGGAGAAAAGTTCAACATGAACGTCGAGTTCCTGCACCAGCTTGAAATCTCGCCGAACATGAGTCTGCTCGTCATTCTCGTGGTGCTGACGCTGGGTGTGATCGCCTCCGCGGTATTCCCTGCAAGGAAAGAAGCGTAACGTATCGGCCCAGGGCCTGTAATCTGGTCAGGCGCGGGCTCGTGCTGGTTCAGCGGCAACGTTTGGCGGGTGCGTCGGCACAAAAGTAGAAAAGCCCGCTGGGCTGTCCCAGCGGGCTTTTCTATGACTCGTACGGGATTCGAACCCGTGTATTCACCTTGAAAGGGTGATGTCCTAGGCCTCTAGACGAACGAGTCGGAGCACTACGGTCCAACGCAACATGAAAGTGACTCGTACGGGATTCGAACCCGTGTATTCACCTTGAAAGGGTGATGTCCTAGGCCTCTAGACGAACGAGTCAGGCCGATAAATTTTCAGTGGGTCGTGCAGGGATCGAACCTGCGACCAATGGATTAAAAGTCCACTGCTCTACCGGCTGAGCTAACGACCCAGTCAGCGTGGGCGGTGAACCTAACCCACGCACACATTCGCAGGCAAGTACTTTATTGTCGGAGCGACGAGATTTTCGCAGGATTGACGATCGGGGTATCCGGGGCATACAAGCAGGCGGTCCGCTGGTTGCGGTCACCCGAGGCCGAGGAGTACCTATGACAGCCGTTCGCTCCCTCACCCTAACGGTGGGTGGACAGTCACTGAATGTTCGCACCGACACCCCGGACGAAGTGCTGGAGGATTGCAGGGCCATGGTCGAGTCTCGCATCGCGCATGTTGGCGGAGGAAGTATGAGTGGGGCCGACGCCCGCGTCCTGCTGTTGGTAGCAATGTCGCTCGCCGAAGAGCTCCGCCGGGAGAGGCAGACGCTGGCGACGCTTTCGGGGCGATTGCGCGAACGCGCCGATAGCGCGCTGCGCGATCTGGATAGCCAGGGCGTGTGATTTACGTGCGTGAGCAGGAGAGCAAAGAGCGCCTGCGCGCGAGCCTGACTCGGCAACGTCGTGGTTGCATCGGGAGCCTGAGCCAGGAGGCGGGTGAAGAGATTGCGGTGCGACTCGCCGCTTTGCTCACCCCCTTCCGGCTCGTCGCGACCTTTATGCCGTTCGGTGGAGAGCCCGAATTCGCGTTCGCCCTGCATCAACATCTTCCTGCGCATCAGTTCGTATATCCGATCTGCAGTCCATCCGAGCGTAACCTGACCTTTCATTTCGCGGGCTCTCCGCCAAGCCGTCCGGGCCGATGGGGACTACGGGAGCCCGATCCGCAGACCCCGGTCGCCGACGCGCACGCCATCGAAGCGTTCCTTTGCCCTGGGCTCGCCTTTGACCGGCAAGGCGGACGGCTGGGGATGGGTGCGGGCTACTATGATCGGTTCCTTTGTCGTATACGTCCTGATGCGCTCCTCATAGGAATCGGCTATAGCTGGCAGCTTGTGGATCATGTGCCGATGGAAGCACATGACGTTCGCGTTCATTACTTTGTTTCTCCGTCGGTGACCCTGCGCACACAAGCCGGGCTCAATACGACGAAACAGCTGGAGAATCCGTGACATACGTTTTGTACCTCGTCTGCCTCGTGGTGGGCGGCGTCGCAGGCTATCTGGCCGGCGCTGCAAAAGCCGGGCAGCAATCCCGTGAGCTTCAGGATCGAGCCGAGGCGGAAGCCTCGCGTATCCGTGAGGATGCTGCTCGTGACGCCGAACAAAAGCGTGCGGCCGCGGAGTCCGACGCGCGCACACGCGCCGACGCCATCGCGCGGAAGGCGGAGCTCGAAGCCGACGAAATTCGGCTCAAGGCCGAACGCGATGCGGACCGTGAGCAGAAGTCACGACGCGCAGAGATTGAGCGTACCGAGCAACGCCTCACCGCTCGAGAAGAGAAACTCGACGAGCGCGCCAGCGCCCTTGACCGCAAGCAGAACGAACTGGCTGAGGAAGAGAAGCGTGTGGCGCGGGAGAAGCAGTCATTCGATGATCGCAACCGCAACCTCAAAGAACGCGAAGCGACCGTCGATACCCGGCTCACCGAAATTGCCGGTCTCACCCGCGAAGATGCACGAGACCAGGTCATCGCATCCATCGTGGATGAGGCTCGACTGTATGGAGCAAAGGCTGCGCGTCAGGTCGAGGAGCAGGCGCTTGAGGAGGCTGAAAAGCGGGCCAAGAAGGTGCTCGCCGTCACGATCCAAAGGTATGCGGGAGAGTACGTCACCGAACGCACCGTCTCGGTGGTCAATCTGCCCAATGACGAGATGAAGGGACGCATCATTGGCCGCGAGGGGCGTAACATTCGCGCCCTTGAGACTGCGACTGGCTGTGACTTCATTATCGACGACACACCAGAAGCGATCATCATCAGCGCCTTCGATCCCGTGCGTCGCGAGGTCGCCCGCCTCTCTCTTGAGCGACTCATGGCTGACGGTCGTATTCACCCGGCCAGAATCGAGGAGCTCGTCGACAAGACGCGCATCGAAGTTGATAAGCTGACCAAAGAGTCTGGCGAAGCCGCAGCCTTTGAGCTCGGTCTCACGGGCCTGCATCCTGAAATTCTTCGCTATATGGGACGCCTCAAGTACCGCACCTCTTACGGACAGAACATGTGGAGCCACTCCATCGAGGTTGGTTTCCTGTGCGGCATGATGGCCGGCGAGCTTGGCCTGAACGTGAAGTTGGCCCGGCGCGCCGGGTTTCTGCACGACATCGGCAAAGCGATGGATCAATCCGATGAAGGAGGACACGCCATTATTGGCGGCAACTTCATCAAGAAACATGGCGAAGACGACATCGTCGTCAACGCCGTGGCTGCGCACCACGAAGAGATCAAACCCGCCAGCGTCTATGCCCATCTGGTCATTTCGGCGGATGCACTATCGGGTGCTCGGCCCGGAGCACGCCGCGAGATTCTCGAGAGCTACGTCAAACGACTTGAAGACCTGGAGCGCATCTCACTGTCGTTCCACGGTGTTGAGAAGTGCTATGCCATTCAGGCAGGCCGTGAAATTCGCGTCATCGTGTCAAACGACAAGGTCAACGATGATCAGGCCTCCATGCTCTCTCGTGACATCGCGCGTCGCATTGAAGAAGAGCTGACCTACCCAGGCCAGATCCGGGTCACTGTGATTCGCGAGACTCGCGCGACCGAGATCGCCCGCTAGGCGGTGCCGTCAGGCACTCAGCCAACGCAAGCTGACGACGGCATTCAGGATGGGAAGGAGGCTGCTGACTAAGCCGACTCAAACCGGACGACCCGGTAGTTGGTTCGGCCCAATCGCAGTAGCAGCACCGACTCGGAAGCGAGCTGCTGCGTTCCAATGGCGAGTTCAACCGACGAAACCCGCTCGTTGTTCAGGTACACGCCCCCGCCCGTGACCAAACGACGCGCCTCACCCCTGGATGCAGCAGCACCGGCAGATACGAGCAACGATACTATGTCGGTGCCGTCGCTGAGCAGCTGTCGGGGTAAAACCGCCTTTGGAACATCCGCAAAGATCTCGAGGATTTGTGCGTCCGTGAGGCCAGCCACGCTGCCACCGAAGAGTACACGCGTCGCTCGATCGGCTGATTCCAGACCCGCTTGCCCGTGCACGAGGAACGTCATCTCGGCCGCCAGACGTTTTTGCCCTTCCCGCTTCTCGGGAGCTTCCAAATGAGCAGCCGCGATCGCCCGGATTTCGGAGAGCGGCAGGAAGCTGAACGCCTTCAGCCAACGCTCCACGTCACGATCTTCAGTCTTCATCCAGTACTGATAGAACTCGTAGGGTGACGTGCGCGCCGGATCCAGCCAGACAGCGTTCCCCGCCGACTTGCCAAACTTTTCGCCTGACGACGTTGTCATGAGCGGACAGGTCATTCCCATGACCGACTCCCCTCGCCGCTTGTGTACGAGGTCGATACCCGCCGTGATATTGCCCCATTGATCGTTACCGCCGACCTGAATGCGGCAATTTCGGGTCTCAAACAGATGCAGGAAGTCGTACGCCTGCAACATCATGTAGCTGAACTCGGTGTAACTGATGCCCTGATCACGGCTCTCAAGCCGGCGACGAACCGACTCTTTCCCCATCATGTAGTTGACGGTGAAGTACTTTCCGACCTCGCGCAACCAATCGATATAACTGAACTCCCCAATCCAGTCGGCGTTGTTGACCAGCTCGGCTGCGGCTTCGCCCTCGAACGATAGAAAGCGAGTGAGCTGGCGGGCAATCGCGTCGCAATTGGCCTGTACGGCATCACCGCCGAGCAGCTTGCGCTCGTCGTCCTTGCCGCTGGGATCACCAATCATGCCGGTGGCTCCTCCGACCACCGCAATGGGCCGAACACCCGCTCGCTGCAGGTGAGCAAGAATCATTACAGGTACCAGATGGCCCACATGCAGGCTGTCCGCCGTCGGGTCGAAGCCCGCATAGGCCGAACCATTTCGTGCAGCACAAAACTCTCGAATCGCGTCAGCGTTCGAAATCTGTTCGAGGAGGCCGCGCTGCTGCAGCTCGTCAAGTACGTGGTGAACACTCATCTAGCCTCCCTATCGAACGGTCCAGCCGCCTTTGATTGAGTCGTCCAGCAACGCCAGCTGCAACCCACTGTCGTCGTCGGCCGAGGTCGCGAGCAACATCCCTTCGCTCATTCCAAACTTCATTTTGCGGGGCTTCAGGTTTGCCACCACCACCACACGTTTCCCGATCAGCACCGACGGGTCTTCGTACGCCTTCCGTACACCGGCGAATACCTGAATGCTCTTGCCACAGTGCACCTGAAGACGAAGCAGCTTGTCGGCTCCCTGAACGAATTCAGCGGCTTCCACGACGCCTACCCGCAAATCAATCTTCGCAAAGTCGTCGAACTCCACCAGAGGCTTGAACTCGGCGACATCTACGACCTTATCGGCCAGCGGGTTCTTTGCGGGGGCATTCATTGCCCGGGTCTCTTCAATCACCGCCTGCAACGGATTCCCTTCGATTCGGTCAAGTAGCCGGTCGGGGGCGCCGACGTTCGCGGGCAACCAGTCCGGTCTGGCAATGTCGAATGTCAGTGCAGGAACACCAATCGCAGCCGCGTAACGCTCTGCCAGACCAGGACAAATGGGTGCGAGGGCTGTCATAATCACGGTCGCTCCATACAGGGCCACCGAGCACACCCGTTGCGCTTCATCCAAATCGGTATTCGCCAGCTTCCATGGCTCCGATTCCTGAAAAAACTGGTTCACTGCGTCGCCAATTTCGGCGATTCGCCGAACTGCGCCCCGGTAATCCCAGGCCGCATACAAGCCACGAACGGCGGAGAGACCATCGTCGATCGCCGCGCAGACCGGCCAGGCGAAGGGGTCAAATTCGACGACCTTGCCACCAAACCGCTTGTCGAGAAACTTGGTGACGCGGCTGCACAGATTGACGCAGTTGTTGACCAGGTCAGCGTTCACTCGAGCGACGAAATCCTCGACATTCAGGTCAATGTCTTCGATGCCGTCAGAGAGTCGGGTGGCGTAATAAAAGCGCAGATAGTCAGGGTCGGCATGCCTGAGGTACGTGGCAGCCTGCACGAATGTGCCACGCGACTTCGACATCTTGGCGCCACCTACCGTCAGGAAACCGTGCGTCTGCACACGAGAGGGGGTGCGGAAACCGCCAGCCTTCAGCATGGCAGGCCAGAACAGCGTGTGAAAATAGACGATGTCTTTTCCAATGACGTGAATGATTTTTGCATCGGATTCGGGGCCCCAGTAGTCTCGCCAGTCGCGACCGTTCTTTTCGCACCAGTGACGTGTGCCAGCCATGTATCCAATCGGCGCATCCAGCCAGACATAAAAGTATTTGCCCGGCTCGCCGGGGATCTCGAAGCCGAAGTATGGGGCGTCGCGGCTAATGCACCAGGCTTGAAGGCCTCCATCGATCCAGGCCTGCACGAAGTTCCTAACCGACTCCTGGGGCACGCCCTGCGAGATCCACTGCTGAAGAAACGGGGTAAACTCAGCCAGCCGCACGTAAATCTGTTCGGTCTGCTTCAGAGTCGGAGTCTTCCCTTCGATCGCGTCAACAGGATGAAGCAGCTCCGTTGGTTCATAGGTACTCTTGCAGACCTCACAGCTGTCTCCGTACTGGTCTGGTGCACCACAACGTGGACACGTACCTCGAACCATGCGGTCAGGCAGGAACCTGCCCAGACTTTCGCTGTAGAACTGCTGCGAGACGCGCTTCTCTGTGAGGCCCTGTGCCTTGAGGGCAAGATAGATGTGTGACGAAAAGTCCTTATTTTCTGGCGAGTTGGTGGTGTAGTACTCGTCAAAGCTGATGCGAAATGCCGCAAAGTCGCTTGTGTGCGACTCCCACACGCGGGCGATGAGCTCTTCGGGGCTGATGCCCTGCTTCCGGGCATTGAGCTCGATCGGAGTGCCGTGCGTGTCGTCCGCGCACACGTACAGGACATCGTGTCCCATCATACGCAGAAAACGTGCCTGAATATCGGTCTGCACATATTCCACGAGGTGCCCGATGTGAATCGGGCCGTTGGCGTATGGAAGCGCCGACGTGATGAGATAGCGAGCCATGCCGTTTCACTCCTTTGTGACCACACCCTGAGATGTGAAGTCGTTGCAACCCATGGTCTGTTACCAGACGCACGGGCGCCCGGAGCCTAGACGCGCCCGCTGCAAGCCGCAATCCCGCAGTGCGCTGTTCGCACAGCGTGCCACGAAAATCGTGTGTAGCCCCACGCCTGCCGGGGGACCTTCGTGTCTCAGGCCACCGGAATCAGAAGAGGAAGATAATCTCGACGCGGTCGTTGTTGGCGCGGCCCTCTTCGGTCTCATTACTGTAACGAGGCACGTCTTCACCCATCGCGAGCACATCGATCCGCGTCCCCCGAATGTCTGCGTTGGCGAGGTAGGACCGAACAGCGTCTGCTCGCTGTTGGGCGAGTGTCGCGTTGTCGGCGGTGCTACCCTCATCGCGCGTGTGCCCTTCCACCGACACGCGCTGCCGCGAGAATTCTGCCAGCAGGGCGGCGATCTCATCCAGCCGGACGGCCATTTCAGGTCGAATCTCAGCAGAAGTGGCGGCGAAGAGGAACGGCATGACCACCACGATGCCTCGGTTATCCACGTAGGCGTCGGTGTCACCGAACGCACGAATGGCTCTGTCGAAAATCGCGCGAGCGGTGTCGTTGTTTGCCAGCAACCGCTCCTGATCCGAAGCAAACCCGGGGCGAGACTCGTCGATGGCGCGCTGAAATTGCGAAAGTGCTTCGAGCGCGACCTGAGCGGCCTGCTCATAGGCCTCGTCATCATACAGGGTTGAGGCCCGCTGCAGGCTCGCCGAGGCGGTATCGAAAGCCGACGCGGCGTACCGTCGCGCATTCACGCCCTCGGCTTCGCGACGCACCCGACGAGCCTCCTGAATTGCGTAGAGCGCTCGATTGACCGTGTTGGCTTCCTGTTCGAAGCTGGCCAGCTGCCGACGCAGCTCCTCGTTTGCCGCAAACAATGAATTGATGGTCCCCAGCAGGGTAATCAGCTCTGTTTCGCTGGCGATGCGCGTCTGCGCCTCGTTGCGCCGCTGTCGCTGTACCTCGAAGTCGCTATTGGCAGCGTTGAGTCGGACGCGTGCTTCAGCCGTCCGATGAAAGTTTTCGGCCGCATTGTAATAAATGAGTCCGATGCGCGCCAGCAGCGACGCTTCCTCTCGCTTTCGCTTTCGATGCTGCTCATAGGCGGCGTCAAAATACTCTCTGGCCGAGCCGAGCATCGTCAGGGCCTGCTCCGACAGCTCACGGACATTCTGGTCCTCGATCGCCTCGGTATCCGTACCCGAGATAGAGTCCGCGATCATGCCGCTAGTGTTCTGATCGAGCATGCTCAGCTCGTCAGTCAAAGGCGGGGCGCCGCAGGCAGCCAGCGACAGCATTGAAGCAAACTGAGCCATACGCACAATCGCTGAAGATTTCATGGCGTGCCTCCCATGGAATCAACGATCGTCTGAACCTGGTCCTGCATCTGACGCCGACGCTGTTCGGTAGAGGTCAGGTCAATCTGCAGCTGGTCAGCGGCACTCTGAATCTCGAAGAGCTCCGTCTCGCGCTCTGTCGCCAGATCCTCGAAGGTCGCTCGCTCCAGGACTGATTGAATCAGAAACATGCGCGCCTCGAGCCGTTGCAGAACGATGGCAGCTTCGCCGACCTCGTTTCTTGCCAGCATGCCCTGAATCTCGCCGACTTCCAGTCGGCACTGCGCCAGCTCACCTGCCGCCTCATCGGCAAAGTCGTGCGTCTCCATCTCGGCCATCTGCACGTTGAGGTCCTCCATCCGGGTACGAATCGAGGTCAACGTATATTCCCGCGCCCAGACCGGCGCAGCGGCCGACAGCGCCATCAGCAGTAAAAGTCCCTGAAGCAGGCGTATCATGAAAAAACCTCACGTAGATGTTTCAGGCTTTTCAACCACGTCCGCCTCCGAAGCGGACCTTCAATCGTGGGCCGTCTGCTACGAGAAACGATCCCATGTGTCAAACCGGGCGGTCAGCAGGGTCAGTGCCGTCGATGAGCCGAGAGTTCCCATCAACATCCACAGGTGCACCTTTGGCAGGGCGCGCGCAGCGACGTTTTCAGGGAGCGACCGAAGCGAGGGTCCACTCAATGGTTTCGCGTGGCGTCAGGCAGGCTTCTTCGTCACAAACGCTCAGGCGCACGTTGGCTTCAACGGTACCCGACGCTTCGGGAGAATCGAGCGGGATGCGGAAGGTGACGGCACTTTCGGTGAACTCGGTCGCATCGTCTTTCCCCTGCCGAACTCCAGCGGCTGCAGGCGCATCAGCGCCGACAACGACAGCCCACGCCGGGTATTCCATGTTGCAATGGTAGCCCTCCCCCGGGGTGATGCGGGCGACAAGCCAGCGTCGTCCATCGACTGAATCCACGGAGGTCTCAATCACGTGCGATGCGGCTTCGGGCGCGGGAGCACTCGCTTCCTGCCCGGCTGGCGCAGAACCATTTGCCGCCGGCGTCTGGGCACCGTCAACAGCGGGAGCCGACCCTGCTACCGGTGGCGCAGCAGGTGCCGGAGCCTGACAGGCAACAGTGGCCGCAACGAACAGAGCGAGAGAGGGCACGAGGCATGTCAGGAGGGAGCGTTGCAGCATGAGCTCACGTGGATTATGGGCGACAGGATGAATGAAGCGAACGGGGCTTGCTTCGGGACATTCATAAATCACAGCGTGTAGTGCAAACAAGAGCCCGTTTGTTCCTCTGACACTGAAGCCAGACTTCATGGATTCCCGGCAGGTCGACAATTACATGATTCAGGGGGTGCTTGGCAGCGGTGGCATGGCCACGGTTTACCGGGCACTCGACGCGCGACTCCGTCGTGAGGTCGCTCTGAAGGTGTTGCACGACCACATCTCTTCCCGTGAAGAAAACCGGATTCGGTTCGAGCGAGAGGCGCAGGCCGTCGCCAAACTTCAGCACCCCAACATCCTTCAGGTGTACGGCTTTTCGACGCCGCAGTCTCAGGTGCAGTACATTGCGACCGAGTTGATCGATGGCTCCACGTTGCGCGATCTTGTGGAGACTCGCCTGCCAAGGGTGCCAGAGACGGGGCTGATGCTGGTTCGGCCGATCGCAGCAGCGTTGGCGCATGCCCATGCCAGCGGCGTGATTCACCGCGACCTGAAGCCCGAAAACATCATGGTAAGCAAGGCGGGCGTACCGAAACTGATGGATTTTGGTCTGGCACGAATTCTGGATGGCCAAAAACTCACCCACACCGGCGCCATCCTGGGTTCACCAGCGCATATGAGCCCCGAGCTCATCGAGGGCCAGCCGATCGACCATCGGGCGGACATCTTCGCTTTTGGCACAATCCTCTATTTTGTCATCACGGGTCACCTGCCATTCGATGGTCGAAATCCGGCGGTGATTCTCAATGCGGTGCTCTCGGGAAAATACGCGCCGCCCGATCGTCTCAACGACCGCGTATCTCAGGAAATCACCGCGATCATTCGACGCTGTCTGGCACGGGACCCCGCGCAACGATATGAGTCGGTGGACCTGTTGCTGCGCGATATCGACGAAGTGTTGCGGCGCTCAGGATTCGCGAGCGTGACCCTCTCGGAGTTCTTCCTTGATCCGGATGGCTTTGAGTCGGCTGCGACCGGTCGACTGACGGAGATACTGCGGCAGCGAGCTCAGGACCACGTAAAGCATGGACAGCTGGCGTCAGCCATGCGGATCTGCGACCGTCTGCTGGCGTTCGTCCCCGATGACGCGCAGACGCTGGAGCTGCTCTCGCGAATGCGGCGCCGTTCAAAGCGGCGCGAGATACTGTTGACCTTCGCAGTCACGCTGGCAGTGGTCGCTGCATCAGGTAGCGCCCTGCTTTACGGAAGACACCAGCAACAGCAGGCGCGTACGCAAGCGGCCGAGCTGGCGCAAATCACAGGGCGTAACACCGCCCTGCTACTGCAGCGCATCGTCGACGGTTGGATTATGGAGGAAGGCGCGCGTCAACAGGTACTGCGTGAGACGGTGAATGAATCCATGTTGCGCGTGCAGCGCTCGTTGCAAAGAGCACTGGATCAGACAACATCGAAGGAGCAGGGGCGCTCGCTGGGCACCGAAACACTCGCGCGTGCGATGGACCTTGCCGTGGCGTCACCCACCACTCCGACGGAGACGGAAGCTGTCATCGAGGTGCGGTCGGCGGCCGCCGAAGAGGTTACCGTGAGCCCGGCCGACGCCGCCACCGCGCCTTTGCCGACGTCGGAGGAGGTTTCAACAGCGGCGGCCATGACACACGTCTCCTTTCGCGTCTTTCCACCGGGAGCTCAGGTACGAATCAATGGCACCGGTTATGGTCAGGCCGTAACGTTGAACCGGTCAGGGGTGGACCTTCCTCCGGGGGAACACGAGCTGGTGGCCAATCTGGAGGGGTTGCCGGACGCGCAGGTCAGGCAATCGTTTCGCGTGGTTGAAGGCCGCCCTACTACCGTGACGCTGCGGGTGCCGCTCCCTCCTGCCCGTCTTGTCGTCGGGAGCGAAGCGCCGGCCAGTGTGTTCATCGAAGAAGAGTACGTGGGCGATACGAATCAACCGATCTCGTGGCCGTTTACAGGGTACAGCACGTCCGATGCCGTCAGGGTTCGGGTTGTGCGTTCAGACCGGGCCGGTGCGGCGTTTGAGCAGCGCGTCGAACTGACACCGGGGTCGCGCGTTACCGTCACGGCGCCATTCTGATTGCGGCGCCGCGCATTTCTTCGCGGCTGCACCGCCATCTGGCAACACGCCGAAGGCATGCGTCAGGCAACGAACCCGAAGCATAGATTCACACCACCGGAGGCAGCTACGGTCGGGAGTTGTAGTCTGGACGACCCGCAAACAGTGTGCGACACAGGGAGCGGCTTCCTCTTCGCAGGTCGGAAACAAATGTCTGGTTTCTGGAAACGGACAATTCGCAGGGCGCTGTTGGTGTGGGTGCTGCTGCCGATACTTCTGACTGCGCAGGTTGTGCTGTGTCAGGAGCCGGCCCCGCCGTTGGGCACCCCGGCGGATGGGGCCTCGAATGCACCTGTGTTCACTTCCTTTTCGGATGCGCTGCAGTTCGCGGATGATGCCTGGGTGTTCGGCGATTACGACCTGGTGGTTCGAGTGTTGGAGAGTCGGCTCCTGCCGAGCCCACCGCCGGTGGAGCAGAGTGTGCTCGTTCACGCCTGGTCCAGGCTGGGCTCTTCAGCTTATTACGAAGAGAATGAAGAGCTGGCGTACACCTGTTTTCTGGAGTTGTTGCGGCTGGATTCGAGCCACACGCTGGACCGTCTTTTGTTCCCCGCGCAGGTCATCGCATTTTTCGAGCGAGTGCGGCGCGAGAACGCTGCTTCGCTGGAGGTAAGCACCCCCGCGGCGTCAGCGGGAGACACCATTTATCTGGTGCGCAGCTCGACTCGTCAGTCGCGACTCGTTTCAGCGCTGCCACTTGGCTATGGTTTCTTTACTCAGGACCGAGATATTGAGGGGACGGTCTACCTGCTTGGAGAAGCCGCGCTGGGGATCGCCAGTGTGTGGCTCTACATCGCCAATGAGACGTCGCGCGATGCTGCCGGTTATTATGCCGATCCAGGCCTGGCAGAGCGCCGACAGAGGGCTCAAATCGGAACGGGGATCGCCTTCTTTGCACTTCTGGCGGCAAACGTGCTTCACGGAGCCGTGACGCATCCGGCCGAAACGGACTTCGAGTATCAGACGCTGGATGCCCTTCCCTCCGAAGTGCAAACACAGTCAGGGGCACGACGCTGGCGAATTGGCTTTCACGCCATCATTGGAAACACACAACCGTGAGTGAACGGGGTAGCGCTTGCAGTCCGGGGCGGCAGGGGGTTAGAAGACAGTTCTGGAATTGACAGTGGGAAATCACATGCCGAGCCTGCAATACGTGTTACCCAACGGTGCCGAAGCATCGTACGAGCTTCACAAGCGTGTAACCTCGATCGGCTCGTCCGAAGACAATGACATTGTGCTCGTGGATCGCGCGGTCGCCGAGACCCATGCCTTTGTGCGGTTTGATGGTCGTCGATTTTCGGTCCAGAGCATGGTCCCAGACGGGGTCGTGCATGGCGGACGACGCAAAGACGGGAGCGAACTCCAACACGGCGACGAGTTTCACCTCGGCAGCTGCCGTCTCCGCTTTTTTCTTCACGCCGAGACGTCGTCACCAACTCAGGCGCCGTCCGCGGTGGCAGAGACCTATCGGCAAATTCTGGAAATATCGCGCAAACTCATGATGCCCCACGACATTCATCGCCTTCTCGATGAGTTGATGGATGGCATTCTGGCGCTGACGCGAGCTGACAAGGGCTTTCTGATTCTCTCGGAAGGAGATGAGCTGGTCGTGAAAGTCTCCCGCTTTCCAGCGGGACAGAATCCGCCTGCGGAGCTTCAGCCATGGAGCGACTCGATCGTTACGAACGTGCTGGAGTCACGGAAACCGATCATTGTCGCGGACGCCCTGAACGACCGGGTTTTTGGCACAAGTCATTCGGTTGTGAACCTGAAAGTCTGTAGCGTCATGTGCGTGCCCATGCTGGTGGGTGATCAGCTGCAGGGGCTCATCTATGTAGGTAACGACAATGTGGTGAACCTGTTCACCGAGCTTCATCTTGAGGCGCTCACGATCTTTGGTGCGCAGGCCGCCCTGATCATTGCCCGAGCGCTTGCCCTGAATGAACTTCAGGTGGACAACCAGCGGTTGCGCGAGCGCATGGAAAACATGCGGTTCGGCTCGCTCATTGGCAGCTGCGACGCCATGAGGACGGTGTACCGGAAGGTCGAGAAGGTTGCAGCGACTGACGTTTCAGTCCTGATCACAGGTGAGACGGGCACCGGTAAGGAGCTGATTGCGCGGGAGATTCACAATCGGTCGGAGCGTCGGAAAGGTCCATTCGTGACCATCAACTGTGGAGCGATTCCGGAGAATCTTCTGGAGAGCGAGCTGTTCGGTCATGCCCGCGGCGCATTTACCGGTGCGACGGTCGCACGCTCCGGAAAGTTCCAGGCAGCCGACGGCGGTACCCTCTTCCTGGACGAAATTGGTGAGATGCCACTTCCGTTGCAGGTGAAAATACTTCGAGCGCTGCAGGAACGAATGGTGACCCGGGTAGGAGAGTCGCGCCCCGAAAAGGTGGATATTCGGATCGTCGCGGCGACACATCGGAACCTGCCTCAGATGATCGCCAGCCATGAGTTTCGAGAAGACCTGTACTATCGGCTGAATGTCGTGACACTACTGCTGCCCGCTCTCCGCGACCGCGGCGATGACGTGGTGGTCATCGCGCGGTACCTGCTTGAGCGTTATCGGGAAGAATACCGCACCGGACCCAAGAGTTTCAGCCGTGAGGCTATGGCGGCGATTCGTCGCTACACCTGGCCGGGAAACATTCGACAACTGGAAAACCACATCAAAAAGGCCGCGATTTTATCGGATACGGCCTCCATTCGTTCCGAGGATCTGGACCTGCCAACGGACCAGACGGCCGAGGTAAAACCATTGGCGGAAGCGCGGGAGGACTGGCAGCGTCAGTACATCACCGACGTGCTTGCGCTGAACAACGGCAATCGCACCAAGACCGCGCGCGACCTCGGAGTTGACCCGCGCACTGTTTTCCGGTTTCTGGAGAAGGAAGGCGACAAGCCAGACGGAGTATGACACGCACGTCAGCTTTTACTGGGTGATGCTGTGCCGGTTTGTCTGCCACAACTGCCAACCAACTGATCTTCTTGAAAAAACGGTTGCGCCCATCTCTGGCAGGCAGCTTGCATGGTGTGCTGCTGTGGCCCTTGCTACTGCTCACCGCTGTACTGGCGAGCTGTGTGTATGGCCCCCCGATCTACGGTCGTGAAACCCCGCCAGACAATGCCCCGTTCTACTTTCCCTCAGGCCTCGTTCCGTCTCCATTCAACGATGTTGTCGTGGATCTGGCTGCTGGAGATACTCGGACATTCGGCGTGCAGATCTTCGACCGGGACCCTGCGGAAGAGCTGGAATACGAGTGGACCTTGCTTAGCCCTGCCCTGGACGTTGAAGCGGTGCTCGGCAGCGGACTGCTTCGAGACCCCAGCTCCATCAACGATGTATATGCCTGGCAGGTCCCCCGGATTGCTTTCCAGACCTGTCAGGGTACCGTGGCCGGCTTTCTGTCTGAGGAGGGTGACCAGATCACCTTTGAACTCACCATTCGTGACGAGATTCCAGAAGATCAGCGGTTTGATGAGACGGCCGGATTCTATGAGATCGTCATTCGCTGGAATGTGGTCGCGCTCGGGAATTGCAATGATTGAGAGCCTGCTGGTCGCGTTGCGAGGCACAGGGGTCGCTCAAGCCCTGGTACCGGTCTTTATCGCGATCTGTCTGGCAGGATGCGAATCACCAGCGGTGAGTAACGGCGGAGAGGCGGACTATGGTCGTCCCGTGGGCTGCCTGTCCGATGCAGATTGCGCCGTCGTCGAGTCTTGCCAGTTTGGTCTGTGCTCCCCGGTTGAATCGACGGAGTTGGCTGTCTCGTTGCAGTTCTCACCACCCGATTATCGCTCCGATCTGGTCGCGCAGCAGGTCGTAAATGTCCCCATCAGGATCGGTCAGTCGCTCCCGGATTTTGCTCTTGCCGCACCCGTCAGGGTCTCGGGCGCCGTATCATATTCAGGGATCTCCGGACTGGTAGGCAGCGCCGACGTTCGGCTTCGGCGCGTGGACGGCATTCCCGGGCAGGAGTTCGCGACCAACGTAACCACCTCCCGAAACAGCGGGACATTTTCGGTGCTGTTGCCTCCCGGTTTCTACGACATCACCGTCGCATCTGAATATGCGAATCTCCCGCGTTATCAGGTTCGAAACGTCGAGGTGGGGACTCTGGGAGTCAATGCATGTCCAGAGGACAGTTCCACGTTCTGTCAGCTCTGGTCATTCGCTTTGCCAGCACCCGAAGACCACGTTGCACTTCGGGGAGTTGTTGAACGTCGAATCGACGGGATGAACATGCCGGTGGCCGGCGCCAGAGTGTCAGCGGCGAGCGCCGACGGTTCGATTGTGACGACGGAGGCGCTCACAGACTCGTCCGGGGCATTTGTCGTGTTTGTGCCGCCGCGCGACCAGAGCTATGTGTTTACGGTCCGGCGATCACAGGACCCAACCGCAGGCGAGCTGTCGCTTGACCTGCCGGTGCTTGATTTTAGCCGCTACGAGTTCTCGCGCGAGGCCAATGACGCACGCGTGGTGCTCTCCATCGGAGACCTTGCCCTTCCTGCACGTGTAACAGGGCGTGTGATTGCCCGGGATGGCACAGGCACAGCGAACGCCGTGGTGCTGATTCATGGGCGTCAAGATGCGTCTCCGCTGGAACCAGGCGCGCAACATGTAACGCAATCAGTGCTGACACGTACCCTGACATCGGACGATCTGAGCGCGGAGGGCGAATTCCACGTCGAGTTACCGCCGGGTCGGTACGAGGTCGTAGCCGCGGGAACCGAACCAGCTGCGGGCGTGTCGTCCGTCGCGGACCTGACGATAGAGCCCGGCGACGAGAGTTATCGGGGAGGGCCTGTAGAACTGCAGTTGTCAGGAAGTGTAGCCGTTTCTGGCACTATCGCTCATGATCAGCGGGCACCGCAATCGGGCGTGACTGTCTCGGCGGAGCTACTTGAAATCGACGCTCGCCCTGCTGAACTGTTTCCGGTGACAAGGGCCCTGTTTGGCCAGACGGTCGAAGCCGCTGCGGATGGTTCGTTCGAGATGCAGCTGGCGCCGGGAACCTATTCGCTGGTCGCGATTCCGGCAGCGGAGTCCGGATTGGCAAGAACGTCCGGGCTGCTCGTCGTCGACGGAATCAACACAACGCCTGAGCTGCGTCTGGAACCCGGGGGCGCCGTGGCAGGACGGATTGTCTCGGTTGATGGCACACCCATCGCCGGCGCTACCGTTGAAGCGTGGACAACAGACTCGACGAACCCTGCCCTGATCGACCGGGCGGTGGCGGACGAGCGAGGGCAGTACCGGCTGGTCATTGCAGCACCGTGACCTGAAGCTGCGGTGCGGAACGCGGGGGTTGCAGATGTAGCTCGCCGTGTTAGACGTTCGCGCATTCTACAACCGATACGCGAGCCGGTTCCCCATGTCATCCCAACCTTCTTCAGCGCGGGTCAAAACGGCTTCGCGAATCATGATGTTGTCGCTCACTGCGCTGGCACTCTGGACCATCTTCGGCACCCTGGTCGGTGTGTGGCGTGGTTTAACCGCAGACGAAGAACAACGGCCACGAGTAGAAGATGCAGCACGACCGGATTGAAGAGCTACTGAGAGAGCTGCATCGCGAGACGATGGAAACTCGTGGTGCGACCATCAAGACGGATAATTCGATTCGCAGTCTCGCAGGCGAGATACGTCAGGTAACGGAGCGACAATCCGGCTACGAACGGCGCGCGACCATGAACTCGATGGTCGCCTACGTGCTCTTCGCCTTGCTGAGCTTCGCGGGCCTCCTGCTTTTTTTCCGGGCTGCCCTGTCTCGCGCCGATCTTGATCGGGCTCTCGTCGATGAACAACAATCAGGGCTTCAGTCACGTGTCGCTGAGCTGGAGAGCGAGGTAGCCCGACGACGTGAGAGCGAGCAGGCGGCCTATGAGTTTTATGAGCTCCTTACGTCTGGCCGTTCGGCCGATGTCGTCGAGAGATGGAGTGTGGCTCAGGGACGGCTGACTGATCGTGCAACGATTGAGCTGTTCCGCCGAGAGGTCGACCGCATTCGACATGAGCTGGCGCGGGAGGCCTATGAGTTGGGACTTCAGAATGCGCGCAATCAACTCTGGGAGGTGGCTCGGGACGCATTCACCCGCTCCATCGCCTATGTGGATGTAGCGCCCTACTCGCCAAGCCTCTACTTCCATCTGGCGGAGTCGCTATACAACCTGGACGACTGCGGCACAGCCATTCGGTACTATGATCTCTCTATGACGACGGGAACGATGGAGCGTCCGCAGGCCATTCTGAGTCATTTTCACCGGGCGGAGTGTCTTCAGCGAACAGAGAGACCGCTGGAGGCCATGGAGGCCTACCGTCAGTTTGCTCGCCGCTACGACGACCACCATTGGTCGAGTACCGCTCGTTCTCGTGTGGAGCGACTCGAAGAGCGACAACAGCAGTCAGAAGATGGCTCACCCGCCTCTGCTACGCCGTGAACTGAGGCTCGGCCATCACAGCAGATGGCCTTAAGGGTGAGCGGTCTGTCGTTACACAGAGTCTCCTTCGTACAGGCCACTCACGCTCGGGTAGCTTTGTACCTTGGTGCGTGCAATGCGCCAGCAATGCTCAACGAGCCATGAAACGGTGCGATCCTGACGATCAGCTTCGTTCTTCATTTCATTGAACACATCGTCGGGAACATAGACTGTCAGTTTCTGCTTGGCGGCCATCGTACTTCTCCAGAAAAGAGGTAATCTCGCAGGGGGCGATTATCCTACATGTAGGACGATAACCTCCCCTGCCGGCCTTCGCAAATTTCTGCGGTACGTTGCGGTGCGGTAGCGCACCTCCATCCACCGCTGCCGACCCACACAGAAAATGGTCCGTTTTCAGCAGGTTACAAACGGGCAGTCAGCGTGCCATCTCAACTGGTTCAGGTTTTAGACGGTCAGCGTGGCGCTCTTCGACCTGGGCAATTCGCAGATCCCTGGGGAGATCTATCCCTTCGATCTGAGCTGACGACGCATGGAGACGTGCTGAATCGTTTAACACGGCCCTGATTTCGAACCCGTTGACCCTCACGACACAATCGCTTCGTCGGTGAATAACGACAGGTGGTAACCCGCGTGTGCGAGCGATCGCGATTACCGGCGCACCGTCACTGGGCAGTTTCCGCACCTTCATCACCCAGGACTTCGCCGACGGTGGTGGTATCCACTGCGATGGGATACGTGGCGCGGAACCGGGCGCCGGGTGCAGGTCTTGCGCCTTCGAGGAAGCTGAACGCGATGCCGGTGGAGCAGCGCAACGCGTCGAAGCTGACCTCGTACTGGGCGCCATCATTGGGTGTACTCTGACCGGCAGGACCGGGCGATACGAGCGGATCGAAGCTGAACGGGGTCTCTGGCGAAGACACCTCAACAGAGACCTCGAAGTCGGCGCAGAACTTGTTCCCGCCTGGTTCGCCCGGGTTGATGCAGTCAACACCGTCGGCACAGTCGTCTGCGGTGCGGCAGGTTTCCGGGACCGTATTCAGGCAGTTGAACTCCAGATTGGCTCGGATGATTCCACCGATGCGTCGCAGAGCGGGTGTGAATGTGTCTTCGCAAATCGAGGTTTCAACCGCGTTAGAGCCAAACAGCCGCAAAAACTCGCGATACCGCTCGCCGTCACGCGGGTTACTGGATGGCGGCGGGGAACCGTCCCGCACAGGCGCTGTACAGGCGGGAGGCAGGTCATCCTCTCTGATGCCCTCTACGATCTGCACGCCATCGTCATCACCCATGATGGCGGAAACGAGCACGCGGGAAGGGTCCCCGCCCTTGAGCGCCACGATCTGGTCAAAGAATTCACTGACCGGGCGCATCGTGGGACGCAGGTTGCCGTCGTAGCAATCATCGCTGACCGAAGTGCCGGGGAATTCTACCTGCGAGCAATCTTCCTCGTCGGTGAGGAAAATGACCGCGAGCAGAGCATCTTCACGCAGGAAGTCCCGGTTGGGGCCATTCAGCAGGTCAGGTGAAAGTGCGAGACTGAGAGCTCGTAGCCCTTTTTCGACAGAAGAACCGCGGGTGCCCTGCGTAGCGAGGCACGCAAATTCGCGCTGAAGTCGCTCGGTATCAAAGCTGCGGTCCGGGTTCTCGTACCGATTGGCAGCAAGAAACGGCTGCTGCAAATCGAGCTCGGCGCAGTAGGAAAGCGCAGGCGGTGTTTGACTCGCGTCACACACCCACGGCCGGTCGAGAAAACGCCCGGACTGTGTTGGAGACGAGGAATCCGTGGTGATGACCGCTAGGTGGAAATCGGCGCGGAGCCCCGCGAGAATGTCGATAAGCTCATTGAACCGGGCGGTCAGCTCGCTCTGGTACGGGCTCATCGAGCCTGAGTTGTCGATCACAAAGATGATATCGATGGCATTGCTTGTGAGCGGCTGACTCGTCTCGACGCGCACCGTATCCAGTGTGTCACCCAGAGACTGGACCGGCACATCGCACGCTACGAGCATGGCGGATGCCGCCAGGGCGAGCGAGCCACTCAGGAACGGTGAAGGGGATGTCAGGGAACGCTTCATGCGATAACTCTCTTTTCCGTCGACAGATGGCTGGAACCTAGCAGCAACGGAGCGGAGAGGCAACCTTGGGAGAAAAGTCTCTGACACCCATCGCGAACATCCGTGCAACGTGGAATCACCTACCCGTCCAGAAGGCATGTTACGCCCTGCCATCTGCATCCGCGGCAGACCGCCGATGGGGGATTCGGGCGCCATGGCCGCTACTTCCGGTGACCAGGACCCTATCAACATGGCTCCACGGACCGACAGAACAAGGCCGTCCACTTTACGGCCACGCGCCGTGGCGCAGTCAGTGAAACACGCGTAACGGCGACACGACCAGACCGTTGCCAACGTCACCCACCTGCAGACTGTGTCGCCGAATGCCATCGCAGGCTGAGCAGAGTATCCAACGCGTCATGATCGACGGACACCATCGCATTCAGAGGCGGCTAGCCCAACAGCCCGATGAGAATGCCCAGACCAATGAAAAACGTCGAGACCATGATCAGCGTCAGCACAACCTGACCCCACGATGTTCCGATTCGAGCTCGCGCCCGGCGATCGTCCAGCGTTGCATCCTCTTCGTTGCTCAGGTCTTCCATACGTCGCTTCTGCTCGGCCATACCCGGCAGTATAATACCGAGCAGAAACACGATGATGAGCGCTACTTCGGCGACCAGTACCATCTGCAGCCTACGAATCCAGACTCCGCGGGTTTGTTCCAGTTGTTCCACCACTTCGGGAATGCCATCGTGCAATGTCGGCAACCGAACAAAATCGATGGGCAACAGCCCCATCAGCCACCTGCCGAAGTCACGCCTCTCCGATTCTGTCAGCGATGGCATCAACGCCTGAGTTGCTGGCGAAAAAAACGGTGCCCATGTTTCCGGGGCGTTACGTGCCATCCTTCGCAGCGCTGCCTGCAAGGCGACATCCGGACGGAGTGCCTGATCGTGCAGTAGCACCCAGGCCGAAGTAAAGGGTGGGTTGTTGCTCCAGTATGGCACCCGATACACGTTGCAGAGCAGGATGCCATCCTGAGCGGGTGTTGGCATGCCTACGCTCGCCAGAAATCGTTCTTCGGCCGACGAGCCCGTGTTTCTGGACGATGCATGAACCCACGTGTTGTCGCATCGCACCCCCAGCATCCAAGTGTCACCCGCACGAACGTGCATCGAATGCAGGCTCACGCGCCCATCAAGGACCTGCACCGGCTCGTCTGGCGTGACGATCTGGCCTTCCTGAGACGCCGTCAGGCGCAACTGACGTTCGACCTGAACCCCGAGGCATGGAAACTGAAGCGTTGGGTTCACTGCCGTGCCGGAACCGCGGTTCCACACCGTCACGCCAGCGCTGTTCGTCGTTAGTTCACGCAGCAGTTGCCCGTCGCTGTAAACGCGGATGGGGAGCGCGACGACGGGCGAACCAGCCGGCTCAATGACGCGGATGTAAACCTGCGATGGGATCGCGGCGCTGACGAGGCCCACCGGAGTGGAGACACTCAAAAGCCATGGACATGTGTCATCGGCTCCGGCCACATACAATTCAGGCGGAACGATGATACTGGTTCGGTTCCGGGCCGCTGACCGGCCCGGTCGATGCGACCAGTCGATGGGGGGAATGTTCGAAAAGGCGGACTCGACGCCGACTTCTACGGGCTGTCCATCCACCTGCGGCGCATGGACGTTGAATGTGACACGATGACGGCCCGGTAGCAACGGCGCAGGCCAGTTTGCGACGAGTGGGGGTTCGGCCATGTCCGGCAATACAAGGGGTTCAACCGGCACCGTGTCGGCTCGGGTTACCGAAGCCGACAGCTCAGAGATGCGAAGGGTCGAGCCCGTGTGCCGGTTGATTGCATCCAGCCGAAACGGGACATTGGCACCAGGGATGGGGTTGGGCTCTCCGTAAATCCGAATCGCGGTAGCGACATCGGACCCATGCACCATCAGATACGCCGCGAGAACGGCACCAAGTTGGAGCAATAACAGAACGAAGACGGTCTTCGCGATGACGTCTGCCCAGTTGCGTGAAGGTCGCGACGAATTCGCGTCCACCATACGAGCACCTCAGAATCAGAACTCGCCCGTAGCGAAGTCTCCGTCGACGAAATCCATGGCCTCGACCGACCCTTCCTGTGCCTGTTCAGGCTCGATCTGTTGGACATCAGGAATGGGCAAACGTTCCAACTCGGCTTGCAACTGGTTCCGCAGCCTCTGAAAATCGCGGAGTGCGCGTCCTCTCAGTGGAGGACGTCGGATATCGTGCTCGCCAAGGGGATCGACGAACTGCCGGTTTCGCTTGAGCGCAAAGTGCAGGTGCGGCCCGGTCGAAAGTCCAGTGCTCCCGACGTAGCCGATGATCTGGCCCTGCTCAACGGTGACACCCGCACGAATTCCCCGGGCAAATCGATGCAGGTGGGCGTACCCGGAATCATAGGCGTGTGCGTGTCGAATCGAGACGAGATTTCCATTGCCGCCTCTTCGGCCGGCGAAAGTGACCGTCCCATCGGCCACTGCATACACCGGGGTGCCCGTCGCGGCGGCGTAGTCTACGCCGAGGTGTGGCCGTCGCACACGCAGAACGGGGTGCAGCCGATTGGGGTCATAAAGACTGCTGATTCGTCTGTAGCGACAGGGGGCAGCAAGGAAGAGCCGCTCTACGGACTGCCCGTCGGAGAGATAGTAGCCGGTCAGTTCATCGGCCTCAAAGAGAAAGGCTGTGGCCGCCGCTCGCTGCCCTCGGTACTCAGCGGCGAGCACACGACCGTAGCGCAGGAAGTCCCCGTCCAGAAAGACCTTCTCGAAGACAATGCGAAAGGCGTCGCCAGTACGAACGTCACTGGAAAAGTCGAGGTCCCATTGAAACACGTCCACAAATTTCTGGGCCAGTGATTCGCGCTCTCCCGATTGAACGAAGGCGCCGATAAGGCTCGTGCTGACCACACCGGACAGGCCGTGCACCTCGACACTCAACTCGACGGGGACCTGTCTGGACTCGTACAGACCGTCAACCGTGCGCCGCGCCTCAAAGATCGTTTCAGGTGCCGTCCGGTAGCGGATCCAGGTGATAGCGCCGGCCGGATCCACATCGGCTTCGTAATCGTGGCCGGGTTGCGCGCGCCGGAAATCGAAGACCTGCTGAAGCGAAGCGACGACGGGGTGAATCGAATTCTCCGGGATTCCATGAGCAACCAGCGCAGCAAAGAGCGACTGCCCCGACTGAATCGTCCCGCTGACGTGCGCGGGGATGGCCATCGGGCCGGCAACGCCCGGCAATTCACCGTTGGCGATCTCTTCGAGGCGGTCGATGCGGGGCGGTGAGAGCGTCAATAGCCCAGCGACCGGCGCTGTCCGTTGCACCGTCGGGTTGGAGCTCTGCCCGGGCCACAACCGTCGGGATATCCCGAGTAGCACAAGAACGACCAGTAGCAGGACAAGCAGGACCCTGTGCTGCCGTCGTCTTCGAGCGCCACGCGTCATACTCCCCAGCGACGGGCGGAGCAGGTCTTCCAGAAACGGGTTCACGTCGGAGTCTCTCGCCAACTTCGGGCATGTTCGAGCATTTCGCGCGCGTGCAGCATGGACGCGTCTGTTAGCGCAACGCCACCCAGCATGCGAGCGAGTTCCGTGGTTCGGGCGTCGTCCTGCAAAGAGGCCATGGAAGACGAGGTACGCTCGCCGACCACTTTCTTCGATGCGTGCAGGTGGGTGACCCCATGGCAGGCAACCTGAGGCTGATGCGTGATGCAGAGCACCTGCCGCTCACGTCCGAGGGCAGACAGCATGCGACCGACGATATCGGCGGTCGCCCCGCCAATTCCCGTGTCCACCTCGTCGAACACATACGTGTCCACGGGGTCCATCGCCACGAGCGCCGTCTTGAAAGCCAGCATCAGTCGCGAGAGTTCGCCGCCCGAAGCGGTCTTGCGAAGCGGAGCGAGCTCCTGGCCGGGGTTCGCGCTAAAGAGGATCTCGCCTTCTCCCAGCCCCCACGGCTGCAGCTCGCCCCGATTGGCGACGTGCCACTCCAGCCGCGTGTTTGGCATCGAGAGCGACGCCAGCATTTGCTGCACATCGATGAAGAAGCCGCACGCCGCCCTGGCGCGCAGTGTCTCGACCTGCTCGGCATGACTCATGGCAGCGTCCCATGCTCTCTTTTCGTCGCGTTGCGCCGCTTCGAGCGAGTCCTCAAAATTCTCCAGACGCCGAAGCTCCACTTTCATGTCCTCGATTCGCGCGATGAGCGCGTCTTCGTCGCAACCATGACGCCGCAGCGCCTTGCGAATCTGTTCGTGACGCGCCTGAAGGGCGTCGATGTCATCGGCATCGCCAATCTCGCTGACCCAGAACGAGAGGTCGCGCCCCACCTCGCTCAGCACAATCGCCGCCTCGGCCAGACGACGATGCAGCTCGGCCAGATCTTCGTCGAGGACGAGCGCGCGCGACAGAGAATCCAGCGCCAGCGAGGCCAGTTGGCTGGCCGAGCGATCGTCGTCATAGAGTAAACGGGAGGCATGTCCTGCGCTTGACCTGAGCTTTTCGAGATTTTTCATGCGGCTGACCCGCCTTTCGAGTTCTTCGTATTCGCCGGGTCGAAGTGCGAGCGCATCCAGTTCCCGGAGCTGAAACTTCAGAAACTCAATGCGTTCGGTGCGCGCGGCGGCCATCGAGTTGAGTTCCTGTACTACTGCCCGGGCCTGTTTCCAGCGACCATGCAGCTCCCGCATCGTGCGCAGCTCGTCCTGATAGCCGCCGAACGCGTCGACCAGCTCCCTGTGGCTACCCGGTCGAATGAGCGAGAGCTGCGCATGCTGCCCGATGCGTTCGACAAGCAGATCCGCCATGCGCGAAAGCAAACCTACCGTCACCGCCGTATCGTTCACGAACACGCGGTTCGCACCCTTTCGGTTGATGGTCCTGCGAATCACCAGCTCGCCTTCGGCCGGAACACCCACTTCGCCAAGGATGCCCTGCAACTGCTCGGCCGTGCGCCCGGACACCTCGAAGACGCCCTGCACAGAAGCCTCCTCGGCTCCGGTGCGAATCAGATCGGTCGTCGCCCGATCACCCAGAAGCAGTCCGAGCGCATCAAACGTGATCGACTTTCCTGCTCCTGTCTCGCCGGTGATGGTGGTCAGACCAGCCCCGAACGTCAGTTCGAGCGCTTCTATCAGGGCAAAATTCCGAATCTGGAGGTGTTGTAGCATCGTGTCACCGAGAGTCCTGTTACCGCGTTTCCATCTATTCTCACGGCTCCGCTCGTCAATATGCCTGAACATGTGTTTTGCATTTTGCCCGACGCACCGCAATTTCTTCTCCCTTGCAGTCGTCATCCACGACCACTCGACGCACAAAAATCCGCATCGCCGGTCACTTTTCGGCCGTTGGGTCGCGAATTCCAGGCTTCCGCGACATCCGGCCTGTACTCGATGCAACAGGCGACCTCGGCTCAGGAGCGCGCACAGGCGTTGACACCCCGCCGATGCCTCTCGTAACGAATGCGGCCTGCGCGGGACGAAACCGTCTTCGCCTCACCCCACAGAACCGTGAGCCGGGTTTTTCTTCCATGCTGCACCGACCTGCCCTGTCCTTGCGCAACGTGCTTTTCAGCGGCCTGATGGCAGTCAGCTTTCCGGGTTGCGATGGCTGTCAGGAGCAGCCTGACAGTAGCACATCTCCGTCTTCGGTCGCCGAGCCCGTAGCGACCACACCCCTGCTGGCGCGTGTGCCCGCCGATGTTGCGGGCGTGCTGGTCCTGCGGGACTGGGATTCCGTTTCCAGCCTCTACCGCTCACTTCGTCCCCGCCTTGAGACCCTGACGGCGTTAGGCGTCATCGAAACCGACCTCCGAAACACCGCAGGCATCGATCTTCAACATCCCGAAACCCTTGCCGAAATCGGGGTCGCCTATCCCGGCCAGGCAGCGCTCGTCGCGCCGGCATCCGGACGCTCCTGGATTTTGCTGGCGCTTTCAGACGCCTCGCGTTTCGAGCCGCATGTCACTCGCGTGTTCACCGGGCAACCGTTCAACCTGGCCGGCCCCGTTGAGCGGCTTGAGGGCACATCAGGCCTTGTGCTCGGCTTTCGGCCCGATGAGGCAGCCCCCGTTCAATTGCAGATCGCCATCGGCGCGTCGCACGCTGCATTCCTTACCGGTGAGAGTGATCTGCAAAAAGGTCTGGCGCTGCTCGTGTCGCCCGGTACGCCCGGGATCGCAGATTCTCCGTCATTTCAGGCATTTTTTTCGTCGGACGCGCCCGACCCCATTGTGTTTCACGGGACCGGAGCCGGGCTGCGAAGCGTCATAAGCAACATCACCTCGGGAGACCTTGCCGAGCTGCTGAGCATCGAGCAGCTGGATGCCGTGCAAACGCTCTCGCTAAGCGTCAACGCCGACGCGGACTCTATTGACGGAAGGGTCGTCGTCGGCGTGTCAGAGCGCGCCGCTGAGCAGTTCGCTGAGATGACCTCCGCGGCGACCGAGCCTCCTGACTTTGGACGGCTCACGCTGGACTCCACCTATGCGCTCGCCCGTTTTACGCTGAAATCGGATACCGCGCTTCAATTCTGGCTAAATGAGCTCTCGGCCGAAAGACGAGCCGCGGTGCAGGGCCAGTTGGATGCCTTTAGCGAGCGTATCGGCATGCAGCTCGCGGGCGAAGTTCTGCCAGCGCTGGGTACCAGCGGGTTCCTCATGGCCACAGAGACCCGCATGCTCACCCTGCGTCGCGCTGTTCAGTCGCCGCTGGGTGAGCCAGGCGCCCTCTTCACGGGGCTCGGTCTCGTGATGGGTTTGCGAATCAACGACCGAAGCCACATCGATGCGCTGATCACGAGACTCGTCGCCACGTCGGACGGTCGGGCAACCAGTTTCGCGGAAGACGGAAATACGGTCGTTCAGTTCAATGACGAGCAGACGGATGTGGGCACGATTGTGCTGACCGATGATTTTCTTCTGCTGGTGCCCTCTCGAGACCGCGAAGCGTTTCTGGCCGCGATGAACGATGCCGAGGCAGGCAGAACCTTTGATGAACCACGCGCGCAGGCCATGCTCTCGGAGCCCGTCGCCAACGGGCTTTACATTGATCTTGCGCGTGTACTCGGTGGGCCTCTGGGAGCTTTTCTGACGGAAGGAGTGAACGCACAGACGCGCACGACACTGGCGAGCCTTCGTGACCTGTACCTGTCGATTCAAACAACGCCCACAGGTCTGGACGGCGATTTTTCAGTTCGATTCGCCGCAGCGGGTAGCGCAGCAGAGTCGGGCTCAGGCGCCACGCCATGACGGAGCTGCGCGTCGTCTACACCACCTGGCCCGATGCCTCGTCAGCGAGGTCAGCCGCGAAGACCCTTGTGGACGAAGGGCTGGTGGCCTGCGCCAACCTGATCGTCGGCGTGGAGTCATTCTATCGTTGGCAGGGCGAAGTGGAATCGTCCGACGAAGTCATTCTGTTGTTAAAGACTCTGGACCTGCGGGTCGCGGCCGTCATGCAACGCGTGGGTGAATTGCATCGTTACAGCGTGCCATGCGTGGTCGAGCTGTCGGTAGGAATGGTGACTCCCCCGTTTCTGGCGTGGGCACGAAACTCGTTGTCATCGCCCTGAAACCGCCAAATAAAACCCTTTCCAGGCAGACGCTTACTTCAGAAAAGCTCAGTTCTTGACGAAGAAATTCGCGAGATGTTGAAGCTCGTCTATCGTGTGGATGTCCTGTCCGAAGACGGGCACGAGTCGAATTCGGTCGTGTTCGATTCGACCGCTGAGTCGAGCGATTCCGGCGCGATCGCGGTCGCCCAGTGCCACCAGATTGGCGTAGAAATCCGACACGCGCTGCTTCATAGGGCTTTCGATAGCAGCCAGCGCGTCAATGTCCGTGGGGCGGAATCGGTGAAAGGAGCGGTTGAGGACGAAATAGGAGAGCTTCTTACCCATGCGCGCGAGGTTGTCCTGAAACTCAATGGCTTCGGTGACGCGGCGTGGATCGGGGGAAGCAATCACGACCAGGTGCGTCGAGGCTGCCTGAAGAATCTCGGCGACCTTGTCACCTCGCTCTTTGAACGTAGCTCGCACGATGCGCACGGCCTGAAAGAACTCGCTGAGCTCGCGAATGAACGCATCCCCGCCGATGGTGGACAGCAGCTTGAGCACCACCACACCGGGGTTGAAAATGCGCGAGAACAATCCAGCGTCCGCCTCGGCTGGCAAAAACCATCGCATGATCCGCTCATCGAACATCGCCGACACGCGTTGGGGCGAGGTAAAGAAGTCGAGCGCGTTCTGCGCCGGCGGAGTGTCCAGAACAATCAGGTCCCACCTGCGGCTTTCATGCATGTCAAAGAGGCGCTCCAGCGCCATGTATTCCTGAACTCCTGCGAAATGGTCGGCCATGACCCGGTACACACGATTGTTGAGTATGGAACCGGCCTGCTCACCGGCAGTGCGGCGAATGAGCGCGTCAAAGCTGGCGGTGGCATCCAGCATCATGGCGTCGAGCGTTCCTCTGGATTGCGGCGCAATGGCGGCTAGGTTCACACGCTGCGGCTCATTACCGAGATTGTCGAGCCCCATGGCATTCGCGAGGCGCTTTGCGGGGTCGATCGTAAGCACCAGAACCCGTCTCCCCGAGAGAGCCGCCCGAAGGGCGAGAGCAGCAGAGGTCGTCGTTTTGCCCACACCACCGGTGCCGACACAGACCACAAGGCGAGCCTGATCGAGCATGAATGTAGATGTTTCGGAGGTCATGGCGCGCCCATGGTAGCCTGCAGGTGCCCGGCGATAGTTCGGACGAGTTCGGTGTCGTTCTTCTTGGTGAAGAAGAACGGAATTTCGGTCACCGTCAGGCGCGGAGCTGCCTTGAGCCTTTGCACGGCCTCGGCATCCTGTTCTCGCCAGAACGCGCCTATGCGCGCTCCGTAGGCGAGTCGTTCGAGCACCTCACGTGGCTCGCCCTGAGAGGTCTCTGCGAGCGCCTCGAGCTCGGCGACGTCCTGACGAGTCACGTCGGGATGACGAACCCCGTTGACCACAACGCGGTTCACCGGCGTCGCCACTTTGGCCCGCGCCTTCTCGAGCAGCTCCAGGGTCTCATTGACAGCCATCTCTTCGGGCAAACTGACGAGAATCAGTTCGGACTTCCCAGGGTCCGCGGCGAGTCGAGCCACGCGTTCCATATGCGCAGCGAGTTCTCCCACACGAACCATCTCGACCATGGACTTCGGCACGTTGAGAAACGTGACGGCGTGCCCGCTGGCAGGCAAGTCGATCAGAATGATGTCCCACCCGGGCGTTCGATTAGCGCAATGTGTTGAAATCTGGTCAAAAATAACCGCTTCCATCACGCTCGGCGCAGAGTCAAAGAAGACCTGCGCGACCTTGTTTCGCAGGATCAGGTCGGCAACGCGGGCGGGCACAAAGCGATGGACGAAGGCGCTCATGCAGTCGTCGCCTTTGAGCGTACAGGCCCAGATACCGGGCGCGACGACAGACGGCGCAAAACCGATGGCTGCATCGCCAAAGAGCCTGCCCATATAGGCGTCGGTATCGATCTCACAGATGAGCACTCGTTTGCCGCGAGCGGCAGCCATTCTGGCCAGCCCCGCACAGATCGTCGTCTTGCCAACGCCGCCTTTGCCAGAGATGAAGACCAGCTTTTTGTCGAGCAAGGGGGTCAAGTGGGCTCCGGGGGAGGACTTCGTCAGCGAGTGGCAGACAGCTTAACGACAAAGGGCAACCACGCAAGCAACACGATGTCTCCCTTGCCGCAGCAAAAATCGGCACGGGATCGCACGAAAGGAGTCATCCGCTGACCGCGATCTGTCGACACACACGGTGAGGCCCACTTTCTGACCCACCGGAGAACACCATGTCGACCACCCACTCCAACGTGACCCCCGCAGCTCAGCTTCAGGCGTTTGCACGCTTTTACCGGCGCGCTTTATCGCTCATCCATGTGCCACTTTGCTGCGTGGTGGCATGCGTAGGCCCCGACAGCTCATGGGAGGGACGGCTGTCGCAGGGCGCACCTGCACCGAGTTCGAACGGTATTGGCACATGGACGCCTACCGACGCAGGCGTTACCTGCTCGGAGTCGCTGTCCATCCATGAAGTGCACCCAAACCCTGTGGGCGCGGACGGTGACGGACGCGGCGAGTATGTTGAACTGACCGGCCCCCCTGGAGCTGCATTGGAAGGGTGGTCGCTGCGATTCATCAACGGCGCTAATAACAACGTGTACGCACAACTGGATTTACAGGGCGCGATTCCCGCATCGGGATTGCTTCATTTGCACGGGGGCACCGAATCGTCTGGTCACCCTTCTCTGCCGAGCGCCCTCCAGCAGGGACCCGACTCGGTGCAGCTAGTGAGCTGCGGGGGCGAAGTGGTTCAGGAGTTGGCCTACCCGGCGCCCGGGCCGGTGCCCGACAACTTACCCGAGGGGATGTCGATGTGCTGGTGCGGGGAGTTCGCGACCGTCTGCCAACCTACTCCGGGGGTGATTTCCATGGACGCCTGTGTTTCGGCGAATGACTGCGAGGTTGGCTGCGGGGTTGATGAAGCTGGCTCGATTGCCGATGCAGGGCGGTCTACGGACGAGGCCGCTGGTGATGTCCTGGATTGGCGCGATGTCGGGGACGGTAGCGCATCACTGCTCGACGTTGCGCGGGTGCGATGTAACGGCGCCGCGCAGCAGGGAATCCGCATTCAGGAGGTGCTGTTTGATCCTGCGGGAGCGGATTCTCTGGATGCCGAGTTTGTGGAGATTTCCGTACCGCCCGGTGAGACGACGGAGGGGCTGCGTCTGGTTCACTGGGACGCGGGTGCCGGCGCCGAGGTCTGGTCGCACGATCTAACCGCTATACCAACGCCGATCGTGATTCTGGGGGGCGTCGCTGGAGCAGCTGCCGCCCTGCCCGCCATGTTGCAGAACGGTCCGGATGCGGTTTGGCTGGAGGACTGTGCGGGTGGTGTGCTGGACGTTGTGGTGTACGGTTCCGGTGAGCACCGATTGCCCGACTGGCTCGACCTGGAGCGCACCCCGGCTCTCGTGGGTCGGGCTTCGCACTCGCTGTCGGCATGTGACGGTGGCCGTGACAGTCGCGGCTGGTTCCGGGGGGGAGCTGCGCTGCCAACGCCGGGCGAACCCAACGCTGGGTGGGTGGATGCACAGGTTTGCGCGCCCGCGTGCAAAACTTCTGAATCGGGTACCGCGCTGATTCAGGAGGTGTTGTTCAACCCGGACGGCGCGGACGCGGGTCACGAGTTTGTAGAGATTATCGCTCGAGAAGGTCAGCTTCCCGACGGCCTGGAGCTGCACTTCATCAACGGTGCAACAGGTGAGGCATGGGTTTCTCCGCTCGCCCTGCAGTTATCAGGAGAATCAACGTCGTTGTGGGTGGTTGGCGGCGCGCAGGTATCGGGTGTGGATCAGCTGCTTCATACGACACTTCAGAATGGCCCGGACGGGATTCAACTTCGGGGCTGTGATGGAAGACTGCTGGACACGGTCGGATGGGGAGAAGCGGCGTCTGGTGCCCATTGGGTGGAAGCGCAAGGGGTCGTTGGCGTGCGGGAAGGCTGTTCTATTACGCGCAGCGCTGACGCGCGGGACACGCAGAACAACCGCGACGATTTCCGCTCGGATTGTTCCCCGACACCCGGCGTTCCCTAGGCTATCTGACTCGCAGCCGGGCACGTGGATGCAGAGTTTGGTTACACGGCGGCAGCCTGCTGCGAGCGCGCGGAAGAGACGACGCGACTGCACGTGAAAATACGACGGATACGACAGTTGAAGCGGTCGGCCCTGTACGGTATAGGCACTGAATGATTCGCAGGCCTTCCGTCTCTGGAGCATCGCTCATGTTCATTTCCCACCTGAATCGCGCAACGCTGGCTCTTTGTGGGCTTGGCCTTCTGGCAGGCTGTACCGTAGATAACCCGGCGTTCGACCCACCCGAGGCAGTGTGCGCGGCGGACGAGACGTATGTACGGCAGCCGTTCACGCTCGCCGACCCGCAGCAGGTGGATATCCTGTTTGTGGTGGACAACGGCGCGGGTATGCAGGAGGCGCAGAATCAGCTGGCGCAGTCGATGCCGGCGTTTGTGTCTTCGCTGACCGCCGACGCTACGCTGGACTGGCGTCTGGGTGTGGTGTCAACGGATGTGGTTAACGCGCCAGGGACTCTGCTGACAGGGTCGACGAACGCTGGCTGCCCTGCGGCGACGGATCCGATCATCACCCGGGCCACCGCCGACCCGGGACTTCGCGCGGCCTGTGCGGTTCGCGCAGGCGAGTCGGGCGACAACTTCGAACAGGGGTTTCAGGCGGCCCGGCAGGCGCTCGACCCTTCGCGCGGGTTTGTGAGAGAGGGCGCCGCTACCGTGGTGGTCTTCTTCTCGAACGAGGATGACTGCAGTTCAACCGCCTCGTTTAGCCGAGCGGACGAAGGAAACTGCAGGACACAGCCAGCGACGCTGGTGCCGGTGAACGACTTCGCACAATTCTTCCTTTCGCGGCGTACGCGGGGCGGCGATCAGCTGAGTGTAGTCTCGCTGGTAGCGGGCACCGGCGATGCCACGACCGCTATCGCCTGTGGGTCGGAGACCGAGGCATTTGCGGGGAATCGTTACGCCGAATTCGTCGACATCGTGGGGCGTAACAGCTTTGTGGATACGATCTGTACCGAGTCTTACGATCGCGTGCTGAACGATGTGTTGACGCGGGTCATCCAGAGCGAAGACGACGTCCTCTGTGTGGATCGCCGCATGGTGGGTGCACCGAGTCTTGTCGTTCTGCGGCCGACGCAGGATGCCGAAACGACCGCCACACTCTCGGAGTTTGGCGATTATTTGTCGTTGGGGGCCACGGAAGAGTGCCCGAAGGGCGCTGTGTCGGTGTCTCGTTCGGCCCACACAGGCGTCACCGGGCACCGTGTGGAAGTCTGGTTCTGCACCGATGAAGTGGTGACACCCTGAGCAGCTGCTGCCGCTGACGCGGCCCCGGGCTGTCGTACGCAACGCTGATTGTGGATGGTCAACCGGGACGATGGCAATCAGGGCTGGCTGGTCTGAGTCTGCTCAGGTCGTCTCTGGACCTGTACGCTGTCTCTTGCGACCGTGACGACGAATTCGCTCGTCTCCGAAGCCGCAGACTGCTGGCCCCGTGTCATGGCGACCGTACCGGTCATGCGAAACACCCCCTCGCCGGGCACTCCCTTCCCCACCATCACTCGCCAGTCGCTTTCGGTCTGTGCGGGGCCCGATCGGGTCGCCCGGAACGCGACCGAATTTTCGCCCAATCGGAAGAACTCACTGATGGGGAGCATCAGCTGCCCTTCGGACGGCTCAATGATCCGTATGAGGTGCCCGTTTATGTGTACCTCCACGCGATCCGGCAGAGCCCCGGCGGGAACAGGGTCCGTCACAAGATAGAAGGTGCCGTTCAGCACGATCTCCTGCGCAGCGGGGTCAATCGGTAGCGGCGCTCCATCAGGAGCCGCCACCGCAAACTCGGGGGCGATCACATGGACGTTACCAGACCCGTCCACGATGACCTCCTGGACGGGTCGAATTTCAACCCCCGAGCCGGTCATGCCAGTGAGGCGCGCGCCATTGACAAACAAGTCCTGCGCGCTGGCGAGCGCGGGGATGGTGAGCGCAAACAACATCATCAGACGCACAAGTTTCTCATTACGCATCGGCAACTCAGGAGAGCAGGTGGAGATAAGGAAAACGAACTTGAGGTGTTGCACCTGTACGCGTTGGTAGCGAACGACGCTGCCAACGTGAACACAGAGCGATGGTTGACAACACTCCCTGCGCCGTCAGAAGAAGCACGACGGTGTTTTTTTCGTTTCCGCAGGTATGACATGAGCGATCAGAACGTACGGACCTGGCACATGGACGGCAAATCGGGGGTGCCCATTCACGTCACGGAGATGGGCGCCGCAGATGCGCAACGTACGGCAATCATCGTACATGGCTATGATGATCACGGCGGTCGATATCTTGACGTGGGTGAAGCGTTCGTCCGACGCGGCTACCGGGTATTGATTCCAGATATGCGTGGACATGGGCGCAGTGGTGGACAGCGGGGATTCGTCCGGCGCTTCACCGACTATGTCGAAGATCTGGAGTTGGTGCTGGCTCGTTCAGGATCCAGCCCTGCCCGCACGGTGCTCATTGGCCACAGCAACGGTGGGCTGATCGTGTCGACGCTGCTGGCCACGGGGAGCAAGTCGGTAGCGGCAGCTGCGCTGACGTCACCGTTGATGGGGATCAGCGCCAAACCACCTGCATGGAAAAAGGTGGCCGGGAAGGTCCTGGGTCGCGTCGCGCCGTTTGTTTCGCTTCCCACCGAAATCAAGGACGTGGATCTGACGCACGACACCGAGGTTCTTGCGAGGCATGCCGTCGACCCGTTGCTGCACCGCGTGGTGAATGCCCGATGGTACATTGAGGCGCTCGCGGCCATGGAGTCGGTGTTTGCCAACGCTCAGCGAATCCGGGTTCCGCTACTCGTGCTTCAGGCCGGCGAAGATCGACTCGTGGATGGCGCGGCGGTCGCCCGTTGGTGCCGTGTTGTGCCCCGTTGTGAGCTGGAGGTGATCCCGGGTGCCTTCCACGAGGTGCTGTTTGAGCTGGATGGAAAGCAACACGTGGAACGAATCCTGAACTGGCTGGACGCTACACTCGACGCAGCCGGGGAGCGATGAAGGGGCTTCGCGGTGTACCTGGTCTGCTTCTTGGGGCGCTTTGGCTTGGCTATTCGACAGCCGCGTGCGAAGCCGAAGAGGTCATCGCGCAAGTCGAGCAACCGTTGGCCGAAGTCATGGCTGCAGCGCTTCGGGACGGGGTTGATGCCGAAAATCCGTGGATACGGGCCGAGACGCTGCGGCTGATGGCCCTGTCACAATCGCCGGAATGGGTGGATACGCTGCGGGCTGGCTTGCGGGATAGTCACCCCATGGTCCGTGTGATGGCTATCGAGGCGCTTTTACCTGGCGGAGACGCTGAAGCAGAGTCGACGGCGCTCACGCTGCTTGTGCAGGGCAACGAAGAATCCAAGTCGAGATTGCTGGAGTTGATTCTTTCGCGCGGCACTACGGAGTTTCAGGCGCATGCGGCCGCAATGCTGCTGCGTGACGGTTCTCCCGAAATTCGACGTTCCACCCTGCTTCAGATTCGGGAACAGGGAGTTGCGATCGAGCCTGCTCTTCGCGAGCAGTTGATTCAAGATCTGGATACTCGTGTCGCCGACGCCGCCTTTGGGTGGCTGGTTACTGCTGACCCGGCTGCCGCTCTGGAACGTGTACAGACCGGCCTGCGCAGTTCCGACACCGACATGCGGCGTCAGGCGCTTGAATTTTCGCGTCATCTGGCGACGGCTGACCTATGGCCTACCATGCGCGCTTACCTGCTTTCAGGTGACACGCAGAGTCGATTCGCAGCGGAGTGTGTTCTGGGGCAGCTGGGCGATCCCACGGTTGAAGAAGCACTTCGCACAGTCATTCTGACGGGGTCAGCGAGTGATGCAGCGCTCGCACTCCGTTCCATCAGTCATATTCGCACTGAACGTGCGCAGACTCAGGTAGAGCGACAAATCGACGATCCACGTCAGGAGGTTCGCGAAGCAGCGCTGGACGTCCTGCTGGAACGACGGGTTCCACCCACGGCCGTTGAACCATTTCTGGCAGACGAAGACCCTTCACTGGGTACGCGAGCGCTCGCCTGGATGATCGCGGCTGACATCGGTTGGGTCGTGAGTCGGATCGAGCGAATGCTGGATAGCGAGGAGAACGTGATTCACGTGCTTCGCTCGCTACACGAGGCGACTGGCCAACTGGATGAAACAGCGTTGCTAAGTCAGCTGGCACCGCGGCTAGAGTCGCTGTGCGACTCACCGGATGTCGAGATAGCGCACCTGGCTTCGCGGTTACGGCTTCAATCGTCCACCCCGCCAACCTTGCCATCTGGCGCGGAGTTGTGGGCGCCTGGGCGTATGTACGCCACGACTGAGTCGCTGATTACAACGGCCAGCCCAGAGCATAGCGATTTTCTGGCGGAGGCCGCGAGGCACGACCTTCTGATGGTACGTGTGGCAGCTGCGATTGCCATTCAGCAGTTGGGTCCGGCGTTTCAGGGCAACTAGGAGTTCCTTGAAGGTAAGTGGCTCTTCCTGAGGTCAGTGCGCCCTGCAAAAGAGTCCCCTCAAACCCGTCGGCGTGCATCTCCGCGTGCCCCCCATTGCATCCACACTGCGCATGTCAGGAGGTAACGTGCCAGGGAAGCAATGTCGGCGGCGCGCTTGTGAGTGCGACACGACATCCGAGGCGAGCACGACGACGGGCGATACGGTCGCGGCTGTCTAGAAGCGCCCACCGACGGTGAGAACAGCGCCACCCCTGCGCGGCGCAAACGCAAGTCGCGAGGGGCGCGGGGACGAAATAGCAGCGACGTCGTTTGCGGGTGCTGTGGCAAAGAAGCCGATGCCTGTGCCCGCCGCGATGCCTCCGACAACAGCAAGCGCCGACCCGATGGCGGTGGTTTCATAAATGGAGGCGCAGGCCGAAATGGGTCCCTCGGCGCAGCTGGAGTTGCCATCCATAGCGAGCGCAACCACACCACCGATGAGCAACGCGGAGCCTGTTCCGACGAGAATTCCGCCGACGGAGCGCTGATTGAACGCTGCTGGATTGGCGGAGGCGTCATTGCTCCTGCCTCGAGCGACCTCTGCAAGATCGGCATAGACCGTCAGTCGAGAGTCATCGGGAGCGACCGTAATAGCCCGTTCCATGGGAACTCGCCCACCGGCTTGCGCTGTGATGGTCAGTCGCTGCGGAGCGACGGCGATGGTCTGGGATCCACGACCGATGGAGAGGCCGTTAACGAACACCTCGGCCGACTCAGGCTGAACGTCAACGCGCAGTTGAACGTCACCGGAGAGGAACGCCGGGGCGGGCGTGACCGTCTCGACCTCAACGACCTCAACTGCATCGTCTTCCGGTTCGGCCTGTTCCGCTTCCGCTTCCGCTTCAGGGTTAGCCTCCTCACCCTCAGTGGCTTCTTCTTCGGCCACGGGCGGCTCGACTTCTGACTCGGCTGACGGCTCGACGGCGGCGACCTCCACGGCATCTGTCGGCCCCGCGGAGGGTGTTGCGGGCAGCGCCACGCGTGATGCGACGGTCGTCGCGGTGAAGGCGAAACCGTCCCTCGCCTCGTCGAAGGGACAGAACGTGCAGTCGTAGATCTCTTCGCCGAGCACTTCGCCAGTGTTCAGGTCGTAGAGCGTGACACGCATGTCGTAGATTTCGGAGGCTGCGTAAACGTAGGCCTGAACCCCCAGATGTGCCGATACAATCGACCCGGCTGCGGCGGCACACTCGGCATCGGCGCACGCAGCGACGTCGCCGAGGAGTTCACGGGTCTCGGCCTCCGAGCGCACTTCGGGCTCAAAGGCTTCGTCGAGCGCTCCCGCCAGAGCGTCGCGCAGCTGTGACTTCTGAGAGTCATCGAGTTCCCCATCGAGCTCGGACTCAAAGATGAGGACCTGTGCGTTGGCCGCGTTCGCGCCAACGACACAGCCGAGGAGCGCAGTGAGAGCCGCGACGAGAAAACGAGTATGGGAACGGGTAGAAAGTGCCATGTGGTCACGCCGATGAAGAGAAATTCGCAGTCGATCCATAACATGCCTGATATACCTACCAGAGTCCGTGCTCAAGTGCGGAGAGTTGCTGTTCATGACTGACCGAAAACTTGATCCCTACATGGTGTCGCGATACGGTCGTCCGGATGTTAGAGCCTTTGTGGTGCCAATGGTTGCGGCCCTTGATTTGAGGCAACGAATGAAAAGGGAAATCCTGAGACAGATGGGGCGTCGGTCGATGTTGACCGTGTTTGGTGTGGGCGCTCTTTCGAGCGTGGCCTTCACTGGCTGCGGTGGCGAAGAGGCCGCGACGTTCGAGCTGGTGGTGATATCGGACAGTGCCTCGCTGACTGCGGACGGAACCGACGCAGCGGTGATCACGGTATCGGTGCTGGACGAATCGTTCAACCCGCCGGCGCAGGGCACGACGGTGACACTGCAAGGGCTTAGCGCGACGGGTTCGCTGACGGGCAATGTGAATGACACGGGGCAGGCGGTTGCTCAGGCGCCAACCGACCAGCTCGGGTTCTCCCAGTTTTCGTTTCAATGCACTGAAGCGGGTCAGGTGGTGTTGCTGGCGCGCTACGGTGATGCACGCAAGCAGCTTTTGCTGACGTGTGGCGAGCCACCGTCGGGGGACTGGTCGCTCGCGGTCACCGCGGAGCCACGGCGTATCGGTACGCAGTCTGCGTCAACTGTGACGGTCACGGCGACTCAGGGCGATGGCTCGCCAGTGCCAACAGATACCCCGATCGTCATGGAAGTGACCGCCGGAGACATGGCCTTCAGCCGAGGCGGGACCACCTTGAACCGTGAAGCCGACGCCGCCGGTCGCGCCTCGGCAACGGTTGCCTCAGGCACGCTGGAAGGCACCGCGACGGTTTGTGCCTCGTTTGCAGATGCGCGTTTCGGCAATACACCCGCGTGCGTCGGCATCGTGGTCAGCGACCGCGAAGTCACCGATGCTACCTGCATTGGCACGCTATCGAGCGCCCGAACCCCCGCTGATGGCGTCAGCGTCACGGTCGTGACTTACACGGTGGCCGACAGCAACGGAAATCCCATCCCCAACTCCACGGTTGTGACCGAGGTTTCCGCAGGGCTCTTTGTATCCGCGCCCAATGGCGGTTCGCCCATCGGAACCGAGCAGACGCTTACCACAGACAGCAACGGCGATGCGGTCGCCTATCTGCGTTCCCCCGATGTCGGCGGTTCGGCAGAGATCTCCGGTGCCGCCACCATCATCGAGGATGGCGTTGCACGCGATCTGAGCTGCTCGTTCGACAATAACCTGGTTTATTTCGGCGCTCCCTCCTGCCGGTTTGGTGGCATGGAGCCTTCTATTATCGGCGTCACCAACTCCGGTATCGAGGAGTCGGGGACCGTCACCTTCTGCTTTGAGTCGTCGCGTGGTGTTCCGGTCGAACCAAACACACGCGTCGAGTTTGAGTTTGGTCTGAAGGTCACCGGGCTGGAAGCCAACGCGCAAAGCTCCCTCACAGACCAGTCGGGCTGTGCGTCGATCGAAGTGACCGCAGGGCAGCAGGCGGGCCTCTTTGAAGTGCGGGCGACCGTTCCCTTCGGCACCAGCGCAAGCACCTGTACCTCGACTCCTCTGCCGATCCGTCACGGACGCCCCACCGCTACCGGCTGGAACTTCCAGTGCGAGACATCGAACGTAGGCGCCCTTACCAACTCGTCGGGCGACGAGATCTTCTCGGACTGTGCTGTACAGTGTCAGGGTTACCTGCGCGACCGATTCGGCAACCCCGTGAACAGCCCCGATACGCTGGTCTACTTCGCGTCCGAACAAGGTACCATCCAGTCGCCGGTCTCTCCGGACGCGAACGGTCGATTCGTGACCAGCTACAACCCGAACGGCAACCGCCCTCGTAACGTGGAGCCCATCACCGGAGAACCCTCACTGGTCGATACCGTCACGGGTGAAATCATCAACCCGCGCGACATGTTCGTGACGCTGATCGCCTGGACCAACGGCGAAGAGGGTTTCGACGACACGGACGGAGATGGCTTCTACACCGACGGAGAGGTCTTCATCGATTTGCCTGAACCCTTTGTCGACAACAACGACAACGATGAGTTTAACCCTGAGTTCCCCATCACCGATCGCTTTGTGGACGTCGAGACGTCGGACCGTGATGCGAACGGCGTCTGGGACCCCGAGAACCTGACCTGGGACCAGAACACCGTCATCTGGACACGCACCGGCGTTGTACTTTCGGGAGAGCCGGTCGTCGGTCCTATTGATGACCCGTTCTCCCCCGGGCCTGGCTCGGATCGCGACAAGTTCTCTTACATCAGCAATGGAACGGCCGTCCGCTTTCCCAACGACGGCTTTACGCCCAATTCTCGTTCTCCCCTTCTGTTTCACATCGCCGACCCCTACCTTAACTTCATCGGGAATAACACAGACGTGACCTTCACGCTCTCGGAGTGTCAGGCCTATGATCTGGATGACGGTACCTTTCAGGGACTGATTAACCCCGGATTTCAGTACTCGCGCGTGTTTCAGACGTACGACGCGACCGGCTCACTGGTTGTCGGTTCGAGTGTGGCATCGAAGCGGTGGGAGACCGTGCTGTCGTTCCCGGAGCAGGACCTGAGTATTCGCGTTCCTATCGGCTACACAGACGACGAAGGAGTCGAGGACTGCCTGCTTGAAATCACGGTCAGCGTGAAGCCGACCGCCGAGTGCGGAGACACCTTCGAGTACACCTACGGTCCCTGGATTCTGGAGCAGTGACCCCTCGTGCGTAATGACACGGTTTGCCACAACCGCTAGCGTCGGCTGAACCGCACTGTCGCCCCCCACCGTCATGACAACATCGGCACCGTTCTCCTCCGGCCCCATCGGTATTTTCGACTCTGGGGTGGGCGGTCTGACCGTTCTGCGAGCGATTCGGGAAGCGTTTCCCGGTGAGGACCTGATTTATCTGGGCGATACCGCGCGTGTTCCATACGGAAACAAGGGCACCGAAACGGTGCGTCGCTACTCGGTAAATGTGGCCCGGTTTCTTGTGGAACGCGGCTGCCGAGCCCTTGTGATCGCCTGCAATACAGCATCTGCGCAGGCATTGGACGCGGTGGAGGCAGCGGTTGAGGTTCCCGTTGTCGACGTCATCCGGCCCGTCTCCCGCTATATCGGCGAGGGGAACGCGCGAACGGTGCTGGTTCTGGGTACGCGAGGAACCGTCGCATCGGGAGCCTATCCGCGGGAGATCGCACGGACAGGTCGTCAGGTGACGGTTTTACAACAGCCCTGCCCTCTTCTCGTGCCGCTTGCTGAAGAGGGCTGGTTGCAGGGCGAAGTCCCGACCGAGGTCGTACGTACCTACCTGGGTTCCGTTCTGGCGAGCTCATCCGTGGACACCATTGTCCTGGGTTGCACGCACTATCCGCTGCTTCGGGAGGTGATCGCGCAGGTCGCTACCGAGCTGTGTGGATACACGCCAGCCGTGTTGGACGGCGGGTTTCACGCCGCGCGCGCGTTGGGTGCGCTGGCCACGATGCAGCAACGCCCTGTAAACCGCCCGGGAGCGACGCAATTCTGTGTCACCGACGACCCCGCAGGATTTCTTGGCGTGGCTAGACTCTTCCTCGGCCACGACATAAGCGCCGCTGAGCACGTTGACATTACGTGATGGCACGGTGCCCTTTCTTGCCGGTTGCGATGTGGCGAAGCTCAACCGGGTTGAAAACGACACACCACGAAGCTCTGTGTAGCCAGCATGTTTACCGGGGAGGAGCAGTTCGAGCCACGCGAAACCCAGAACGGTTTAAACGGAAGGTCGGGTCCTGACTGGCCCGAAAATTTACACGGGCAAAAGTATAATCCGCGTTCCAACCACCTCCGCGTAGGGCGCGCAGTGCTCCGGTTTCTGGTCCCAGATAGTCGGTCGCAGCAATTTCAGGATAAAAATACCAGGCGGGTGCCGAGTACACCCAGTCCCAGGCAAATTCCCAAACGTTGCCGGCAGTGTCGAAGAGGCCGTAAAGGTTGGGGACCTTCTGACCCACGGGTCGCGTGCGGTTGCCCGCGTTGTTTGAAAGCCACGCGTATTCATCGGCGAAAGTTGCACCAAAGTACCAGTACCCGGTGCTTCCTCCGCGGCCTGCGCGCTCCCACTCTGACTCGGTCAGCAAGCGATAGCCCGCACAGTCAAGCCCGGCAAATGTGGCGCCAGTGCACACAGTATCACCGTCTGCCCATTCAACGACAGAGCCAGCACACGTGGCCGGCGTAAGTGTATAACATTCGGGGAGTCCCTGAGCGGAGGACAGCCAGTTGGCAAAGGCGAGCGCAGAGTACCAGTCGATCGTCTCAACCGGTCCCGCGTCGTTCGCGTTCGCGGTGCTGCTTTGTAACGCTCCACAGGCCAGATCGTCGCAGCCGGGCGGTTCCAACAGAGTAAAAACCTCACTGCAGCCAACAACGGTGGTCGTGCCATCGGTGACGGTGACGCCAACCTCATAGTCCCCCACCTGAAGAGTGGCCAAGATCTCCCAGTTCCAATTTCCGATGCCCGCGCCTGTCGAGCCGATCTCCAGCACCGCAACGCCATCCGGGCAAGAACCAGCTTCGTACAACCCCAGCTCGGCCGTGGTGGCATACGCCGCTGACCAGGAAATCGTCAGCGTCGTGCCCAGCACATAGTCACCGGCAACAGGCGCCGTCACCGAAACGGTTGGAATCTCGGGCTCCACGGCATCGACATCCGAAACGACGTCTGTGGTATCGGTCACGTCGACAGCGTCGGTCACGTCGACGGCGTCGGTCACGTCGACGGCGTCGGTCACGTCGACAGCGTCGGCCACATCGGCAATGTCAGTCGCATCTTCGACGTCGGTCACGTCCGTTGCTTCAGACCCATCGGCCTCGTTGGAGTCTGGCTGAAGGACGTCGGTGCCTGAGTCCTGATCGATTGCGATATCCTCGACGTTGATGTCAGAGTCTCCTTCGACGTCGGGTGTGAAAGTAACGTCAAAGTCCGGTAGGGACGCATCAAAATCGAGTGAGCAGGCCGAAAGGCTGAACGTGACGAATCATGCTGTGCAGAGCAACGAAAATGGAGATGGTAGCATGCCAGATTCCTCGCAGCGTTATGTGCTGTACCTTTGTGGCGAATAAATGTTTCGATCACGCAGGGCAAGACGGGTGTCATGTGCCTCTCTTTCATCGTGTCACATCTTTATGCGACGAGGCAGTATGCATGTGCTGATTCTGGGCTGTGGTGGTGGGGTGGGCGCGCATCTGGTGCACCGCGCGGTGAGTGTTGGAGACCGCGTCAGCGTGCTGTTGCGCCCGGGTCGGGAGGTAGCGCTGCCCGACTCGGTGCGCGTCGTTCGCGGGCATCTGAACGATGCTTCCGCCGTCGTGCAGGCGCTGGAAGGCGTCGACGCGGTGCTGAGTAGCGTCGGGATGCAGCGGCGGCAGCCGTGGAACCCCTGGTCGTCGTCGGTGTCCCCGCCCGACCTGACGTCTTCGATGGCCGAGCATCTTGTCGCCGCGATGAAACAAACAGGCGTACAACGTGTCGTAGCGGTGAGCGCAGCAGGCGTGGGCGACAGCGCGTCAGGCCTGAATATGCTCATGCGGTTCTTTCTGGCTACGACGATGATCGGCGACGCCTACCGCGATTTGGGCCGTATGGAGCGAGTGTTCTCCGAGAGCGGACTGGACTGGCTATGTCCGCGACCGACCCGTCTGACCCACTCGCAGGGTAAACGCACCGCACAGGTTGTTTCACGTTTCGGCCTGAACGACGCGGTGTCACGCGCCAACGTGGCGCGCTGGATGCTGGACACTCTGCACGAATGCCCCCGATTTGAGAACCTTGCCTGCGGGCGCACACCTCAGCTGGCCGATGCACCAGCGTCAGTGGTGCCTGGTCGCATCGCGCTGAACCCGTCTTCGGACGACACGAAGTGATGCTGAGCAGTTTACCGGACCGAATGTGTACCTGCGCCATAGCCGTCGGGCGAAATGCCTACAGGAACGGCATGTGTCCCTGATTGCCTGCGGCCTGGGAAAGCGAGCGTTCGCGGTCAGGGTACGCGCGGGGCTGTGCGCGCAAGGCGAAAGCCGATCAGAGAGGCGCGATTGTAAGGGTTACTGGAGTCACGCGCCGCGGAGCGTAGTTTTTCCGCAAAATCCGCACAATGTCCGCCGCGCAGTACACTGAGTGAAGCGCTCGCGGGACCGAGCGGATCGGTCGCGTTGCTGTAGGGTCCGTAAAGGTCGTGCACCCACTCGCTTACGTTGCCGAGCATATCATACAGACCCCACGAATTGGGTGTACGTTGTGCCACAAGTTGGGTGCGATTACTCGCGTTCCCGCAGTACCACGCGATCAACGGTAACGCCGGATCATCGCAATATTGCCGCGCAACTGTTCCGGCCCACGTCGCGGTGGTTGTGGTCGCGCGCGCTGCATATTCCCATTCTGCTTCGGTCGGAAGGCGATAGCCATCGCAATCCAGCCCCGCAAAGGTACGCGCCGAACAGCCGTTATGATATCCGTCTTTCCATCCGTCCCTCGGCTCCAGGCAGCCAGTCAGGTCGTAACAGGGCGTGAGTCCTTCCCGGCTCGACAACTCATTGGCCCATGCCATGGCCGAGTACCAGTCGACCTGCTCGATAGGGGCCCAGGGCCGTTCATTTGCGGCAGAGCAACCAACGCCGGACTCCAACTGAAAGCACGCCGGATTTTCTCCGGCGAGAGCTGTCCACTGCGCCTGCGTGATCTCGGTGCGGCTCAAAAAGAAAGGGCGAGTAATGGTGACTTCCACCTGATCTTCATCACTTCCCCGCCAAAGTTCAGTGGTCGGAGAGCCCATTTGAAAGCTGCCCGGTACAATGTACTGGAACGACAGTACCGCATCCGGAGAGATTTCCACCCGCGGAGAACAGAACCGCTGCGTCGTGTCGGTGGGACACCAGAGACCCTCGTCGCAAGGCGCCGTCTCGGAGCATGCTTCTCCCTCGCTTCGGGTGCTGATGGGGCCAGCCGGGAGGCATGTCGTGTTTCGGGCTGTCTCGGTGACGCCTGCGAATCCGGGTGCACAACCACATTCCCACGATCCGGTGGTGTTGGTGCACGTGTTGTAGCTGCCAGTGCAGACCGCACCCGAATTACACTCGTTCAAGTCCTCGCACACAGGTGGAATTCCCCAGAATCCCGACGCATTGCAGGTCAGGTTGTTGGCGCCCACCAGCGTGTACCCTCGATTACACTGATAGCTTGCTGTTGCCCCTACACCGGGCTCAGGGAGCGAGTAGGTGCCGTTCGTCACGACAGGGGGTCTGTCACAGGTGATGTTCAGCTCTCGCTTGCCTGCGACGACCGAACTGTTGACGGAGGTAGCTCCCTCAGCCGAGACGGCGAGTCGGTAGTATCGGGTCGTTCCGTCCGGTGCTGCCGTTCGGTCGTCCCAGTTTGCGGCGTTCGCACCCGACAGCGAGACAAAAGGGCCTGTTGGAAGGCCAGACGACTGCCATTGAAGGGAGGGTGTACCCGGCGTTCGGGCACCCGAGACAGCGGCGGACGCGAGGCCGGCGCCCGCGGAATTCACCGCGCGCACCCGATAGCTTCGGCTAGGGCCTGACACGCGAGTGACCACGGCGGACAAGCGCACGTACTCCAGAAAGGTACCGTCGCTCGCGCTCACCTCTGTAATGCTGATGCTGCCCCGCGCGGCCGAGGTGTCCATCCAACGCCCTGTATTGCCGGCATCGATCCACGATGCACCATCATTGGCGCTGACTTCGTAGCGCAGTAAAGCGCGTCCCGCACGATAGCCCGGGTTCTCGGAGGAACGGGCGCCTGTACCGGCCGGATTCACGGTAGCGACAGACCAGCGAGCAGCCGGACCGGCGGGACCGACGGGAGCGTCGGTCCAGGCGAGGTCAATGGCGACGACATCGCCAACGACGGCGAGTCCACTCAGCTGCGAGGGAACACCGCCGGCCTGAGCGCCGCTGTCATTGTAGAACGTATCCGTTGTGGGTGAGGTCAACACCGCAACACCGTCGCGATACACCTGGTATCCAGTGGCACCGGGGACCGCATCCCACGTCACCCGAACCCACCCGTCATACTCTCCGTCACTGGCCTGCACGTTGGCCGGAGGAGGCAGCGGAACGACGCAGGCGCCAGAAGCACACAGTCCTGCCTGTGAGCTCACCACACAAACATTTCCATCGGTTACGCGCGGGGTAGGACAGGCCTGAACCTCCTCCGTGGAGCTAACCTGACAACGGCCACGGACACATGCGCCTGTGTACAGTAACCGTGAGCGCGAGCCTTCCGTAGAGCAGGTGGTTGCATAGCCACCGCAGTCGCTCCATGCTCCAATCACCGGATCAGGTGTGCAATCGCCGTCGGCGGTGCAGGAGGGCGCGCGACAAACGTCTCCCTCCTCTTCGAAGCCGGCAAGGCATCCGTCACAGTAGGCATCGGCGCCGCCGATGCTCTCGACACATTCCCGACCGTCCAGCAGGCAACGCAGCTCTGCACAGCGGATGGGCTCATCGACCACGACATCTGCGTCGCCGTCAGCGTCGGCATCCACGCTGGCGTCGGAGACCACGTCCACATCGGCTGGGACTGTGTCTCCGTCCGCGTCAGACGCGACGTCGGATACCGAGTCAGATGGCGCGTCAGAGACAGAATCCTCCGGCACAGCGACATCCCCTGTGCCACCACCATCGACCAGATCCGTATCGGACTCGACGGTCGTGTCAGCGTCTGCGCTGTCTCCGGAGTCAGAACCACCAGTCCCGTCCCCCGCTCCACCTGTGTCCAGGTCGGTTGTGGCGTCTGACACGTCAAATGATGGCACTTCGGCATCAAAGGCGAGGGTACAGGCCGACACGCCCGCGCCAGTCAGAGCGACCATAAACAGCGAAAAAATTGAACCTTTCATGACGTAAACCGACCGAGCCTGATGGTCCCGCGTCGAACGATCCCCCACCAGAGGGGCGTTACGCGGTGCGTGGGAGTGTCCTAGCGAGCCCCCTCCAACTGTGCAAGAATCCAATCATTACATTGGGAAATGGCTACTGCTCTGGCATTAATCCGAGCGCACTCGTTTCAACGTCGTACTGACCGCACGACGCACTCCGCAGAACATCGCCCCCAATGCTGTACGCTGCTCTGGCGAACATTGCATGTTGCCGCGCGCTCAAGCCGCCGCCGTGTCGGCAAAGGGGCTGTTCGGCGCGCAGGCTATTTACCTGCCAGGCGCTTGCACGCGCGCCATGCCACCTCTACAAACAGCCGAGAAGTTTTCCGCAGTTGAGTGAGACATGAAATTTCTTCAGGCGTTGGCGCTGGTGAGCTTAGGGGTCGTAGCAGGATTTGGAACGGGTTTGACAACCACGTTGCAGGCTGACGAAGCTCCAGCAGAAATGTGGGGCTCTCTGGGGCTCTTTGCAGAGGTATATACCCAAATCCAAAGTCATTACGTCGAGCCGGTGGATGACGCAGTGCTCGTGGAATCGGCGATCCGGGGTATGGTTGGAGCGCTGGACCAGCATTCGCGCTTCCTTTCTGCGGATGAGCTGCGCCAGATGCAGAACGACACCCGCGGCGAGTATGTCGGGATTGGCATTGAGCTTACGCCTCGCGAGGATGGGGTGTATATTGGCCGAGTTTTTGAGGGCGGTCCTGCCGCGGATGGTGGCGTTCATGCCGATGATCGGGTGATGACGGTCGACGGGGAAGACGTGTCCTCGAAGACGGTGGACGAGATCAGCGCCCTGCTCCGCGGTGAACGCGGCGAAGCGGTGCTGCTCGGCGTTCAGCGAGTGGCACAGGATGAGACGGCTACGCTGGTGTCGCTGCCTCTGGTGCGCGATGTGGTGCACCTTCGAGCCGTCACCGAGAGTATGCCTGTCCCCGGTTACGGCGTGGTCGCCGTCTCTTCATTTCAGAGCTCGGTGGGAGAAGACGTGCGAGCGGCGATTGACCGTCTGCAGGCGCAGCATGGCGCAGAGTTGGATGGTCTGATTCTGGACCTGCGCAGCAATCCTGGCGGCCTGCTCAATCAGGCGATCAGCGTGGCCGACGCATTCATGAGTGAGGGATTGATTGTTTCTACCGCTGGTCGCAATCCCGAGGAACGGGACACCTGGTCGGCCAGCCGTTCTTCGACCCGCTATCGCGGTCCGCTGGTCGTGCTTGTGAACGGCGGGTCGGCAAGCGCCTCTGAGGTGGTAGCAGGTGCCCTTCAGGATTCAGGGCGTGCGCAGGTGGTGGGCACGCAAAGCTACGGCAAAGGCTCTGTGCAATCGATTATCGAATTGCCCGGCGGTGCCGGATTGAAACTGACTGTGTCGCTGTATTACACACCCAATGGCCGCTCGATTCATGAACAGGGGATCACGCCCGATGTGGTGGTGCCGATACCGGACGAGACCGATACGTCAGACGGCTCAGGAACATCCGTCGCGGAGCCCGGACCGGGTTCGCTCGTGGAACGTGTCGAGGACACTCAGGTTCGTAGGGCCGTTGAGCTCCTGCAACAGCAGGTCGAGTCCCGGAGACAGTGACCGTTCGTAAGGGCGCTGAAAGTGGACGGAAGGCGGAGCCGCGTGTTACCGTTTACACACATTGCGATTACTGATGCCAACCCGGAGTCTCGCCATGTTAATGGGTCAGAATCTCGACGTCTCCTATCGTGGCAAGGTCGTCCACATTCAGACAGAAGATCTGGGCAGAAACGTTGCCAAGGTCATGACTCAGGTGTTCCACTCGGGCGCGATTCTGGACTCCAAGACGGTCTCCTATTCCGAGGAGATCGCGCGACTGGATGATGTGGGGCAGCAGAACGACCACATCCGCCAGCTGATGCTGCGGCTGAACAAGTGGTTTCACAAGTCGATTCATTCGGGGGCTTACGACGCCAAGCTGAAACTGGCGCCGTTGCCTGCCGTCGATGAGGAGGATCAACG
>Ga0169931_10000641_pt1 | contig 58178 bp, 47 predicted proteins | sample Kivu_15m_20L_FD_129675 | JGI IMG/M metagenome (GOLD analysis project Ga0169931, IMG submission 129675) | Freshwater microbial communities from Lake Kivu, Western Province, Rwanda to study Microbial Dark Matter (Phase II) - Kivu_15m_20L... | ecosystem: Environmental > Aquatic > Freshwater > Lake...
CAAGACACTGGTGACCCAGGAGCTGGAATTGGTGCTCCAGAGGTATGGCAGCACCGTCCGCCTGCGCCAGGAAGTCAGTAATGTGGAAGATGCCGAGGGACGGGTCGAGTCCCTGGTGCTGAAGCAGGACCAGAACGGCAAAACTCTGGTCCACATCCAGGGCCAAAGGAATCCGGAAGACCCGGACCAGATGGTCTTCCGCGACGCGGCCGGAAAAAGCCTGTCCCCGCAAACCTGGTCGGATTCGGTGCTGGGCCTTCTGGCCCGCGAGCAGTTGGCGGCCAAACGCTCCATGGAACCCGGAGACACATGCCGGGTGCTGGGTCACGAACCCCTCATCAACCAGGTGGTCGGCCTGACAGCCACCATGCATCCCCCCGAGCGGGTCACCGTGGGCGGGCAACCACTGGAATTGGTGCGGGTGGACTGGAAACCCAAACTGATGCGGGAAGCCGCGGTGGAGTTGAATTCCTCCTCCTGGTGGCTGGATGCCGAGCGCAAGGTCGTCCGCCGCAAGGTGCAACACGACGGATTGGGCGCGGTGATCATGTCCCGGAGCACGCAGGATGCGGTGCGGCTGGCCCTGCGCGATGCCAAGGGTAAGGATCTGGGCGAGGCCAGTCTCATCCCGCTGGACCGCCCCATCCCCAATATCCGCCAGGCCCGGCGTGTGATTTACCGCCTGCGGCCCAAGGGTGAAGGCAACCTGTTTGATCTGGCCGGCCCGAACCCGGTGGCGGAGGACACCCGCCAACAGGCTCGGCTGCTGCCGGATGGCAGCATTGAACTGGCGGTGCTGGGGGGCAAACGGCCCGACCGCGTGGTCGGTGCCGAAGATGCCCCCCGCGAGTTCTACGGCACCAGCAAGTTCATTGACACCGACCACCCCAAGGTCCGCCAGGTGGCCGCGATGGCCGGCGGGCTGGATGGCGACTGTTGGACAGCGGCCACGCGGCTGGAGAAGTTTGTCCAGCGGAACCTCAAACCCGATGCCGCCGCGCCGCTTGGCAGCGTTTCGGAATTCCTCGGCACCTGGCGGGGCGATTGCCGCCATGCGGCCCTCACGCTGGCAGCACTGTGCCGTGCCTCCAACATGCCGGCCCGCACGGCCTTCGGCCTGCTGTATGTGCAGAAGTCCGGACCGGGGGGCAACAAGCCCTACCTCGGTTTCCACGCCTGGACCGAGGTGTGGATCGATGGCCAATGGGTGGGCTTGGATGGAACCCTGGGTCAGGGGAAAATCACCGCCGGCCACCTGAAGATTTGTGATCACTCCTGGGACAAGGTCGACAACCTGGCCCCCTTGGCACCGGTACAGAAGCTGATCGGCAAGCTGACTGGTGAGGTGGTGCGGGTGGATGTCGGGGATTGAAGACCAGGCCTTGGGGAGGGTACTGCGGATGAACACGGCAGTCCTGCTGGCGGAACGCTCGGGCAACTGGCTTTACCTCACCGGCCCGGAAGCTTTGGGTCGGGCCACCCCGGAACTGATGGTGGACGGCCAAGGGGTGGAACTGTGGCTGAACCACGGGAATGAATCGGTGGATGCGCCGGTTGCTGCGGTCCGGTTTCCCGCGGGATGGCGGCCCGGCCTCTGCTGGTCCTGGGCGATCCGCAATCTGGAAAAAGCCAGCCAGGGGAACCTGGTGACCCGGCCAAATTCCGCAGAATCAGTGGCCGACCACACCGGGCGATCCTTCGAATTGCTCCAGTTAGGGGGAGAGGGATCCGCCCTGATTTGCCACCGAGGCTCCATCAGCGAGTTGGTGGTGCTGCGATGGGCGCGCACCGGCGAAATTCCCGGGGGCAGAAATGGGAAACGGCCTGGCACTCATGGCCAGGCCGCGTGAGCGGATCACAGTGACAGGTCTCACCGGCTCCGGTTCGCAATCAACCTCGTGATACTTTGGTTGCCCCTCACACGGGCCGTGTTTCTCGGATTACCAGCGGCAGCAAGCGTAGAACATGCCGTTGGCACCCTGCGCCACGCCCACTTCACGGGGCGACCCGCCGAAACGGGGCTTGCAGCAGGAATTGATGGCAGCCTGGGGGGACGCCCCCATTCCCACGCCCTCGAACGCATAGGACCCACCGAAGTGGCCGACGCGTTGCGAGCTGGCCAGATAGTTGGCCACGCTCTGGGCGGAAGAAGTGTCCACATAACCACCGCCACCACCGGTGTTTCCGACGCCACGACGGACCAGACCGAAAGGACCAGCGTTGGCTTCCATGGCGAAAGCGGCGGCGACAATCAGGGTGCAAATCTTCTTGAACATCGGATCATCCTTTCCAAAAACCAACGGCGCGGCCGAAACAGCCAAGAATCAGACATGCACCGCGCCGTATTCCAGCTTGCGCCGGAATAACCGTTAAATTCGTTACCACCGTCAAGGACGGCATCTCTTCTGCCGACCTCATTATCGATAGAGGCTACCCAGCCTATCGACAACCGGTGTTGGGCCCCGGATCATGCTTTGCGTGGAAATCCGATTTCCCACTTGACCCAGACTACCCATTTTTGATATAAATCAGCCTTGCAGCTGAACTGAAAAAGAGCAAAAAACAGCCCGGAAAACCGGGCCGCCTAGTCATTTAAACCTCTGAAAAATATAGACTTGCGTAAAGATTAATTTTTCCGGGAAAGTTTCAAAAAACCGCGCCCAAGCAACTTGAGTAAAAATTGGGAAATTTGGAAAGCTTGAGCGGCTTAGGCCGTTATATCTGGTACATGGGCACATCCACTACCTGCGCCCGGGTCAGCACATCGGCCAAGGTGGTTCGCTCGATGTACTCCCTTTCCAGCTTGGCGACATCACGCCAAATCTCGCAGAGGGCTTTCGCCAGCGAACTGCCCTCCTGACCTCCCTCCGGCGAGCGATGCGGTGCCGGTCTGCCATCAATGGCATCCACAATCTCCGCCAGGCTGATCTGTTCCGGTGAACGGGCCAATCGGTACCCGCCCTGCGCCCCGCGGGTGCTTTCCACCAGGCCCACCGTTTTCAGGGCCAGAAGGATCTGCACCAAAAACCGTTCCGGGATGCCCTGGGTGCTGGCTATCTGCCGGATGCGAACAGGCCCCGGTTGGTCCCTGCTGGCGGCAAGTTCCATCAGCGCGATGCACGCATATTCAGCCTTGGCGGAAAGTCGCATGGCGCCGGTTTCCCAGGGGGACCTTCAATTCATCAGATACCGCTGCCGTCGGAATGTTCCACCACATGGAGGCCACATTCCTTCTTCACCTTCCCGCGCCAACGGCCAGACCGTTCATCCTCACCCTCGGCAACCGCCGTGGTGCAGGGTTGACAGCCAATGCTCGGGTAGCCGTGGTCGTGCAGGCTGTTGTAGGGGATTTCTTCGTCGACAACCGTTTTCCAAACAGCGGATTTGTCCCAATTCAACAAAGGATTGACCTTCACCAGTCGGAACTTGGCATCCCACTGAACCACCTTGGCCTGCCCACGGTCGGCGGTTTGGTCCTTACGGATGGAACTGATCCAGGCGCTGTAACCCGCCAGTGCCCGGCGCAGGGGCAGCACCTTGCGGTCATGGCAACATTGGTCGGGGCGAACGCCGTGCAAGGGACCGCCATGCAGCCGCTCGTACTCATCCACCGTGGTGTCCGGGCGGACATATTCCACTTCCAGACCGTACTTTTTCAGAAGTTTTTCCCGCACTTCCATGGTTTCAGCGAACTGGTAGCCGGTATCCAGATTGAAAACCCGCACATTCGGGGCGATCTTCGCCAGAAAATGGATGATCAGGCAACCTTCCACGCCGAACGCGGTCGCCATGGTCAACTTGGCGCCAAACTTCTCCGCCGCCCAAGACAGGATCTCTTCCGGACCGGCGTGGGCAAACCGCTCGGCAGCCTGCGCGATCTCAACCGCCAACTCCGGGGGTGGACCGGCCGGTTGCGCGGGTTCAGCCTGTCCAACCTGCTTCAGTTCCAACGCCGACCCACCTGAAACGCCCGATTTTTCCCAAAAACAATCTTCGGAATCATAACAAGGTTGATCAGGGAATGAAAGATTGCCGTAAACCCAAGTGGCATCAAGCCAAAGCTTCCCGGGCGATCTGGTTCATGGCCCCGATCAACCGGGCATGGTGGTACCACGCCAGCCCGTCAATGGTTGCCAATCGGCGCGCCGTCACCCCATCGACCAACGGCCCCTTGTCCACCATCAAGCTCAAAAGTTTCAGTTCCCGCCCAGGCTGCAGCCAGGTGGGATTAACTCCCCGGCTGATTGCCCAACCGGCACCCAGGGCCCAGCCGCCCCAAGTGCTCACTCCGCACACGATCAACCGGTTGGTTTTCACCCGGCAGGCAATGGCCCCTCCATTGGGAATGCGGTTGGCCACCAGGTCCCAGCCGGCCAAACCCATCCCGATCTCATTGCCCCCATCCCCGATACCCACGGTGATCCACGCTGGATCCGGGCTTTCAAACAACCCGTGCGCCGGAAAATTCCAGGCGGAGAGGTCCAATCCCCTCATCGAGAAAGCCTTCCCCTGGCGGGCCTCAGGGTTTTCCTGCTCAAACCGCCTGCTGTCCAACTGCGAGTGGGCCGCCCGGAAGGTCTCCAGCGTGTGGGTAGCTCCGGCACGCTCGATGGCAACCAGATGGGTAAAATCCCCCTGCCACCGCTTCAATGCCTCCGCCTGCTTTTCCGGTTCCCGTGGCAGGCAACTAATGTCAAGAACCGGGATTTCCCGTTGCAATCCCCGGCTGGCCAGCCCCACACCCAAGGCGGCATGGGCGGTGCCGTCTGCCGCCAAAACCGCCTGAAACCCCAGGCGCACGGCCGTTTCCGCCAGAAAGAGAGCTCCGGGAGGACCGTCTGTTTCACTGGTGCCAGGCGGATCTGCCGAGGCGATGGGAAACCCGGTGACGATCAGCAACCGGGGATTGGGGTGCGCCGCCAGGTCCCGTGTTGTATCCACGAAATCCTGCGCGCGGATGGAAAACAGGCTGGGTTGGCCGTGGGCCAGCCCCCTTCCGGCCGAATCCACCTGGATCAGCCCTTTCAGTTGCCCCAATGCGTTTTCCAAGATGACTGGGTTCATGTTTCCCGCCACGGGTCGTCCAAATGGCTTAATGCCCGGCCCAACCAGGCCCCCGCACCCAGCCGGTCCGGCCAGATCGAATCGGGTTTGGCCACGATGCTCACCCACTCTTCCCGGGTGGGATGCCGGAAGCCTAGCCCCCAGGCATGCAACCCGATCCCAGTCCCGCCCCGGACACCTCTGGGCGCCCCGTATCGTTCATCCCCCACCAACGGGCATCCCCGCCAGGCGAACTGGGCCCGTATCTGATGCGTTCGCCCGGTACTTGGCCTAACCACCGCCAGCCCCAACCCGTCACCCCGGGCCACCACTTGGTACGACAACCGGGCCTCCTTGGCCCCCTGGGTGCCTGGCTGGGCCCGTTCAGCGTGGCGAACACCCCTGCCCTCCGCAGCCCCCTCGGCCCGCATCCAGTCCACCATGTCGCCCGAATCGGCCAAGGATTGGCCCTTAGCCACAAAACAGGCCAAGTACACCTTGCGGGTGGTTTTATCCTGAAACTGTTCAGAAAGCCGGGCGGCAGCCTTGCTGGTGCGGGCAAACAACACCACCCCGCTGGTGGGCCGGTCCAACCGGTGCACCACTCCCAGATAGACATTGCCTGCTTTTTGATAGACTTTTTTCAAATAACCTTGGGCCATTTCCGACAGGGTCACCTCCCCCGGTTCGGCCGGAGGTGCGGTGGCCAACCCTGCCGGCTTGCAAAAGGCCAGCAAGTGGTTGTCTTCCAGGATTGGCGGCGGCAGTGGTTGGCCCATGCCGCCATCTTACCGGCCTCCCATCCACACTCACCCACCCACCACAACTTCTTGGGGTGAAACAACCTGCGGGTTAGGCATGGCCAACCACCCACCCCACCGCTCATTAGTATTCGCGGCCGAAATCCTCTACAATGGTGGGATGACAGACAACAATCAGGGCGGTAAGTCCAGCCACAATCCCCGGGTAACCTTTTTCGGCGCCGCTCGCATGGTGACCGGCAGCATGCACCTCCTCGAGGTGGGTGGCCGGCGCATCCTGCTCGATTGCGGAAGCATCGCAACCGGACGGATGGAGGACGCCAAGCCCCCCGAACCATTCCCTTTCGATCCAACCTTGCTCGACGCCGTGGTGCTCACCCACTCCCACCATGACCACTGCGGCCGGCTGGCCACCCTGGTGCGCGACGGCTTCGATGGCCCCATCTACACCCATTCCACGAATGTGGAACTGCTGGAAGTCCTCCTGCGGGATTCAGCCCGGGTGCAGGAGCGGGAAGCCTCCATGGCACGCCACCGCGGTGGCCGCCATGTCGAACCCAAGTTCGACACAGCCGATGCCGAACTGACCATCGACCTGTGCGAACCCCTCGGCTACGGCGAGAAGATCAACCTGGGGGACGACATGGAGCTGTCCCTGCGTGACGCGGGGCACATTCTCGGCTCTGCCATGGCAACCATCTCCTGGCGGTGGAACGGCCGAGACCGCAACCTCACCTACACCGGCGACCTCGGCCGAAGCGGGGTCGATTTCCATCCACCTCCCGCCGCCCTGCCAGCCAGCGACTACCTGATTTGCGAGAGCACCTACGGCGGTGAACTCCACGACAGCGTGGAGACCATGGCCCAAAAGACGGCCTTGGCCATTCGGCGTGCCGTACGGGAGGGGGGCAAGATCCTCATCCCCGCGTTCAGTCTGGGCCGCACCCAGATGGTGGTGCATTTCCTGCAGACTTGGATGAGCGAGGGTATTGTCCCCGGGTTGGACATCCATGTGGACAGCCCCCTGGGCCACAAGTTCGCCAAAGTCTACGACAGGCATCCCGAGGGTTTCTCGGTCCCGCTACGCATTTTCGACGACATCGACTGGCTGGAAAACCGGGATGACGCGATGGACGCCTCGCTCAGCCCGGGGTCACGCATCATCATCGCCTCGGGTGGCATGCTCGAGGGTGGCCGCATCCTGCAGCACCTCAAGCACCATGTGGACGACCCGCGCTGCACCCTGCTGCTGGTCAGCTTCCAGGCGCCGGGCACACTCGGGGAAAAGGCGCTTCAGGAAAACGACAGCATCCATTTCGGCGGCAAGCGCTGGAACAAGTGGCTGTCCGTCGAGCAGGTCCGCGGTTTTTCCGGACACGCCGACCACAACGATTTCCTGCGCGCCGTCGAACCACTCGAGGGGAAGACCTCCCGGGTGATGCTGGTCCATGGCGACCTCGAGCGGGCCGAAAAGCTCGCCAAAGCCTTCGAGACCCGCAATCTGGGCAGGATCAACCTGCCCGAACTGGGACAAACCATCGAACTCGACTGATTCCCCCTCCGCATCCGCGACACCCTAGACAGGAGCCGTTCCCGATGATCTCCAACCGGTTCATGCTGGCGCTGCTTTCCATCGTTTTGTGCGCCGCGGTCACCTCCGCCCAGGATGGCACCCCCAAGCCGGGTGAATGGTTCCCGCTGTTCAACGGCAAGGACCTCACCGGCTGGACTCCCAAAATCCGCACCTTCGCGTTGGGCGACAACTACAAGAACACCTTCCGCGTCGAGGACGGCCTGCTGAAGGTCCGTTACGACGGCTACGACCAGTTCGACACCCGGTTCGGCCACCTGTTCTACAAGCAACCCTTCGGAAACTACACCCTGCGCATCGAGTACCGGTTCGTGGGAGACCAGGTGAAGGGCGGTCCCGGGTGGGCCACCCGCAACAGCGGCGTCATGATCCACGGCCAGGATCCCGCCACCATGGACAAGGACCAGGAATTCCCCGTCAGCATCGAGGTGCAGTTCCTCGGCGGCGATGGCAAGAACCCGCGCACCACCGGCAACCTCTGCACCCCGGGAACCCACGTGGTGATGAAGGACAAGCTGGTCAAGACCCACTGCATCAACTCCACCTCCGACACCATACACGGCGAACAATGGGTCACGGCTGAGATCGTGGTCAAGGGATCCGAGGTCATCGAGCACAAGATCAACGGCAAGACGGTCATCACCTACCAGAAGCCGCAATACGATCCGGGCGACAAAACCGCCAAACCTCTGATCAAGGATCCGGAAAAGCTGCTGATCGAGGGCGGCACCATCAGCCTTCAGTCCGAAAGCCACCCCATTGATTTCCGCAAGGTGGAAATCATGGTCAATCCCAAGTGAACTGTCGCCGCGGCGGCTGACTCCATGTGGACTCCCCCCAAACGCCGGCGTCTGTGGCTGATGCGCCATGGCGCCGTCGATTATTTCGCCAGGCCGAACGCCGACTTTTCCTCCCCGGAATTGTCCCCCCGCGGTGTGGAACAGGCCAAGGCTGCGGGCAGGCTGCTTACCTCCCTGCGTATGGATCGACTCGTCACCAGCGGTTTGCCACGCACCCGCCACACCGCCAGCTTGGCGCTTCCGGGACACTCACCGGTGGAAGACCCGCGTTGGCGGGAGATCGAACCCGGCAAACTGGCACACCCCGCCCCCGGTGCGGCTCCCGACTGGGACGCCCTGCGGGCGGTTCTGGGAACCTTGGGCCCGGGCCTGACGGATACTTCCCGGTTTCTGGGCGGTGAAACCTTCGGCTCGGCCCGAGCCCGGGTGGTGACTGCCCTCACCGACTTGCTGGCTGACACCGCCTGGTACCAATGCCTGGTGGTTGCCCACAGCGTCAGCATCCGCCTGGCCCTGCTCCATCTGCTGGATGCGCCGCTCGATTCTTTGTGCCGCCTGGAACAGGATACCGGCTGCCTGAACCTGGTGGAGGTGGACGCTGCGGGCCTGCCATTGGTCCGGCTGGTCAATTTCACGCCCCCATCCCCCTCCAAGGATCAATACCCGCACAGCTCCCTGGAGGAGCTGATTCTCCAGTTTCTCCAGGGGTATGCCAATTGAACCTAAGGCATAGAGGCCGATCAAGGATTTTTTGGATCTGGTCGAGGAAGATTTTCGCCCGTGGGCAGGGCGGGTATTTCCAATTCAACCCGGCTGGCGCCATCCAGGGCCTCCAAGGGCGGCTCCCCAATTGCCATGTATAGCTCAAACTGGGCCTTGTTGAACCCAATCACCTCGTCAAGATAATTGTTTCTGGCCCGATTAATTTCCTGAATGGCTAGCAAAGGCTCCAGGGCATCGTAGGTTTCCCTGGGACCGAGCATTCCAAACGACGAGGCGAGCAATTTGCGATACAACTCTTCTACTTGAATCACGGCCTTTTGCGCGGCCTCAAGCGTGTCGAAACGGGCGGCCGCCAACCGGGCGGCCTCGGTGACCTCCGCCGTCACGACGGCCTGTGTCTGGACAACCTCCGACATCGATGCATCCAATTGCGCTCGCCGTTCGCGAATTTGGGCAGCGTTGCCGAACCCGAAATTGCGGAGTTCCCAATTCATTTGCAACAGCAGGTCATCCCGGGACGACGTGTCACCGATAAAACTGTTCCTGCCTCCGCCAAAAACGCCCCCCGCGTAGTCAAGGTTCAACCTCGGGATAAGAGGCTCCTTTTGGGCCAATCGCAGGCTTTCATTGGCAGCTCCGGCCATAAAACGAGAAGACGCCAGTTCGGGCCGGTTGGCGACCGCCGTCTCCACCAGGTCCTCTATGGGTCGATCGGCGGGAATCAAAACCAGCGGATAAATCCCCATTTCAGAAGGCACCAGAAACGTTTCAGGCGGCAACAGGAGCACCTGAGCCAAACGCGCCGCAGCCGCTCCCGCCCGCCCTTCCAGGCGAATCCGCTCCTGCCGGCGAAGATACAATTCTGTAAGAGCCCGGTTCACATCTCCCTTGGTCTTGGATAGACCGGCTTTGTCGGCCACTTTGGCCCGCTCAAGCATTTGCCCCACGCGATCAAGGATTTCGGAGTTGATCGCCAGCCGACCGTGTACAGAAAGCAGATCAAAATAACTATCGGCGGCGCTCAGTTGGGTACGATTGCGGACAGCGCGTGCGTTTTCCCGGGAAGCATTCAACTGCTGCAACCGGACGAGAGGAAGGTAAATCGCCTCAGCGGTGTCGATGTTCAGTCTTGGCCCGCCCAAGGCAAAGGCGTTCGAGCGAGAAACTTGGAACACATCTCCCCGCCTATTCTGGTCAACCCCGTCATGCCGGAAATAACCAGGACCAAAATTCAGGGTGGGAACGAAAAGCAGGTCTGCCAGGTCTTTGCGCGCCTGAGCCGCACCCATCCTGGCTTGTGCAATGCGTATCAGGGGACTATTGGCGTCTGCCAATTGGATGGCGGTTGACAGGTCGATTGGGTACTCGTTCACAACCTCGGTTGCATGGTTCTCCACCGGCCTGGCTTCCCGAACAGCGTAGGCCGGACGTTTCCTTTCACCTTCGGGACGGGGTGCAGGCAACCCTTCCTGCGCCATGGCGGCAACCTGGGCGAATAAAGCCCCAAGCCCAACCACCGCCATCCTTGCCAGGCGTATTGTCATGGCTTCACCTCTGCGGGAACAACCCGCGCCCCGTCCTGCAACTCAGCCTGCCGGTTGAGAACAACAAGGTCGTTCGGTGTCAGGTGCCGGGTGATTCCAGGCTTGGAAAGGTTGATGGGTATTTGCGCCACAGCCACTTTGCCGTCGTCCAATTGAACCACCGCCGGATACAAACGGGCAAAATCGCCCTCCACCAGGACCAGATGAGGTTTTCCTCCCTTGCTAAAAAGAGCACCGCTTGGAATCACAGCTGCGGAGCCGAGGTTTTCAAGTTCAATCTTCATGGACCCTGTCATTCCAAGCACCAACCTGGAGGCCAGTTCCTTGTTGACCCGCAAACTCCCAGGCCAGTTTGTCCCAGCAGTTTCCGGCCGTAGATCCAGATCTACCTCCACCAGAACCGCCCGGTCCGTTGAATCAACCATCGGGGCGTAACGGCTGATCGGGGCACTTAGGACAAAACCGGGCAGTTGGTCGAAGGTGATTTCTGCCTTGGTTTTCGATGAAAGCCCGACCAGGATGCTGTCCGGGAATCGGGCCACCACCTTGGACCTTTTGTCAGATGCCACCACAAGCATCGCTGTTTTGGAAACCCCGGAGGGTGTGAACGAAAAGTCCCCGGGGTCGACGGACCTGGCCACGACTATTCCATCGAAAGGTGCGGTCAGTTTGGATAGTCCCAACTGGGCCTGAGCCTTTTCCATTTCCCGGATGGCGACGGAAACCGCAATTTTTTTCTGTTCAACCTCCGCCATGGCGGCGACGATTTCAGCTTTTTTCTCAGTCAGTGCGCCATTCGCCTGCCCGCTCGCGGCCATGGCCAATTCCACGGCCGCCGCGGCCGCCTCGAATTCCTTGGTTTGTTCGTCGACAAGGTCGGCGGTGACCGTGTCATCCTTGGCCAGAGTCTGGAAGCGATCCAACCTTTTTTTTCGGAAATCCCGTGTGGCGATGGCCTGGGTTATGGAGGCTTTCGCCTGGTCCACCTTGGCCTTGGCGGCTTCAAGGCCGGCTTCCTTCGAGCTCAAAAGCGCCTGTGCTGTCACCACCTCGTTTTTCTTCAGGTTGACCTGTTCTTCTTTGGACTTTAGGTCGGCCACAAGATCAGGCACTTCCAGGACCAGCAGCACTTCCCCCGCGTGGATCGGATCGCCGATGTTTTTCTCGACGGACCGGACGGTTCCGGAAAGCCTGGAACTCAGCTCCGCCTTGAAAAATGGTTGCAGGACGCACAATTGCCTGGCGTTGATCGTTGTGGCCCCCCTTTCCCTGGGCCGTATCACCTGGACCGTCTTGCCACCAATCTGGCCCCTTGGGGTATCTTTTTCCAGATTAGCGGATTCATCGCGGAGGCTGGGCTTGCGCATCGCAAAAAAAACAAGGAGCGCTAAGCAGGCCAGGGAAAAAAACCCCAAGATGGCGAAGTAAAGGGTCTTTCTGCTCATCGGATGGCCACCTCTCCCTTGCCTGGAACGACCATCGCATAAAGCACCGGCACCACGAAAAGTGAGAGTGCGGTCGCCATGATCAGGCCACCAATCACAGCCCGTGCCAGCGGAACTAGCGCTTCTCCCCCGGGACTCAAACCAAGGGCCAAAGGCGTCAGGTCCAGGGTGGTGGCAAGGAAGGTCATGAGTATGGCCCGCAATCTCAAGGACCCGGCCTTGGTGGCCGCCTCCCGCCCATTCATGCCGGATTCCCTCAACTGGTTGGCCCCGTCCACGATCAGAATTCCCTGGGAAACCACAATTCCGGTCAGAAAAATAACTCCCATCGCGGATTGGATGTTAACGGGGGTACCGGTGAGGTAAAGGGTCGCCAACACGCCGGCTGATCCCGGCACGATTCCTGCAAGGATGACCCACGGTGTGACAAAGCTTTTCAAAAGAGGAACCATCAGCAAAAAAACCAACATAATCGCCATGAAGAAACCGATCCCCAGGCTTTGAAAGGTTTCCACCATACGGCCGTATTCACCCTTGAAATCAACACTGGCGCCTTTGGGCAGCTTCAATTCCTCGATCAAGGGGGTTATTTCCGCGGCTACCGAGCCCAAATCACGTCCCTCCACATTCACCAGAATCGATGTCTTGCGGGCCATCTGAGCGTGCTGGATCTCCACGGGCATCTGAGAGGTTCCCAGTTCGACGAGGGAACTTAGCAGGACCGGCCTACCCGGCGTGCTACCGCTGGCCGGAATATTCAAGAGTTCCTCAAGATTTGCGTCTGGATTTTGCGGGTACTGGACTGCCACGAAATATTGGTTTCCAGATTTCGCGTCGATCCAGAAATTGCGCTGCAACGAGGCGCTGGAGTTCATGGCGGCCACCACCTGCTGGGCCACGTCCCGAGGAGTTAGCCCCGCCTCCGCCGCCTTCTGTTTGCGGATCCCAATTTTGAGAACGGGAAGATCGTCACGCTGTTGCACCCGCACATCCACAGCACCCGGAATGGTTCTTATTTTCCCCTCCAGCCCGCGGGCTGTTTCCAGGCTCTCGGCCGCGGAACCTCCCAGGATGGCGATCTCGATGGGAGAGGTGGCCCCTTGGTTGAGGGCGGCCGAGATCACACCACCGGTGTTCACGCCGATGCGCAGGTCCGCCATGGCCGGATCGGCTTTCAGCGCCTCGCGAATCCTCGAAGCAAGCTTTGCCGTGGTGTCCGAACGCTTCTCGTTCAACTGCACGCGAACCACACTGTCCATCTGGCCACTGTTCTCGGTGTAAGCCGCGGACCAATCGGTGGTGAGGCCGATTTCGCTGACGATCAGGCGGATGTCCGAAGACGGGATCGTTCTCCGGATCAGTTCTTCAAATGCCTCGATGCGCTGCTCGGTCGCATCCAGCCTGGAATCGGAGGGAGCTTGGACTGAAATGGAAATCTGGCCAGAATCGGCCCCAGGAAAAAACTCTCTGCCGATACCTGGCAAAAGGGACAGACTGGACAGGCTCAGTACCAGAACCCCGGCAAGCACAGCCCAGCGCCAGCGAAAGGCGGCTCCCAACGCGATCCCGTACATGTCTGTCAGCTTGTCCAGGAACCCCTCGACCACATGGTGCGTCCTGCCCAGCAGACCCTTAGGTCCCGCACCATGTCCCCCGGCAGGCTTCATCCAGCGACTGGCCAGCATCGGCACCAGGGTCCAACAAAACAGGAGGGAACCGGTAAGGGCGAGAGCCACACTGATTGCGAGTGGCCGGTACAGGAAACCGCCCACACCCGGCGTCAAAGCCACCGGGGCAAGAACCACCATCAATGCAAGTGTTGCAACCAAAACTGGAAGCATCAGGTCCGATACGCCCGCGGTCGCTGCATCGCGCGGGCTCTTGCCCAACCCCAGGTGCCTTTGGGTGTTCTCCAGCACCACGATGGCGTTGTCGATCAACGGCCCGATCGCCAGGAACAGCCCACCCAATGTCATCGCGTTAATGGTATTCCCGGTCACCTGAAGCCCGAGAATGGTGAAAAGCACCGCCAGGGGTAGAACCAGCAGCGCGATCCCCGTCATGCTCAGGCTTCCCAAAAAAAGCACGATCAGCACTGCGATCAGAATCGCCCCGAGAAATCCCTCCTCAATCAGGCTCACGATGGACTTGCGTATGCCCTCCGACTGGTCCATCACCCATTCAAGGTTCGTCCCTTCCGGCATCGCTGCCTCAATTTCGGGCAGCGCCTTTTTTAGCGCGTTGGCCACACCCAGGCTGCTGGTACCTCCTTGGCGGTAAATCGGCACATAGACTTGCTGCTCGCCGTCTACCCGCACGCGGGAAGTCTGGATGAACGACGTGTCCTCGGCATGGGCCAAATCGCCCAACGAGACCACCTGGCCTCCCGGTATCCTCAGGGGCAAGCCATTGAGCTCACCGATATTTTCCACCATCGAGTCTATTTCAAGGGCTAATTGTCGTTTGCCGAAATAGGCGTTGCCGGGAGATGTCACCAGGTTTCCATCTTGCAGACCCTTCGCCACATCCGTTGGCGCCAGGTTTCTTGCAAGCATCCGGTCACGGTCCAGATAAACCATGATGGTACGGTCCTTTCCCCCCACCACCACGGGGGAAACCACTCCCGGAATTCCGCCAAGCTTGTTGCGCAAGGTGATTCGAGCCAGGTCCTTGATTTGCGCCTCGTCCATTCCTTGGTTTCGCACCACCAGCAAACCAAGGGGAACCGTGGCTGTTGGATCGAACGGCAAAACCACAGGAGGCAGCGTGTTGGGAGGAAGGGTTGGCAGGGCCCCCAGCGCCAGCGAGTTGGCGAGCGTGAGGGCTGTGTTGGGGTTGGTGCCGTCACGGAAGGTTGCCCGAATGACGCTTACACCGGTGAGGGAGCGGGATTCCAGTTGGCTCACGCCGGGTGCCTGGTTCACCCACCGTTCCAATCGGTTGGTGATGGTTCTTTCCACCGACGAGGAGGGCATGCCCTGAAAATAGGTGAGCACCTGAACAGCAGGCGTGTTGAATGCAGGCAGAATGTCCACCGGAATGGTTAAAAGCGCCACCACACCCAAAACACAGGTCAAAAGCGCAAGCACAAAGACCGCATAGAAATTGTCGATGGCGAATTTGATCATGGCCATGAGCAACTTCCTGTTGGAACAATTAAATTCTTTGGAGGCATCTGTATTATTCGGAGTATTCTGCCACCCTTCGCCAATTTATTTTCCAACAAGCAGCTTTGAGGGAAATAGAAAAGACAGGCAAAGAAGTGGCGCCCAGAAAAGCTTTCCCAAACACACCAAAATTCCCAGTCAAACCCTTGACAGCCACCTAGCTTCTAAGTTAACCGAGCTCTGAAACGCCATCCTAGAATTGGCTCCATTTTTCTGTCTTGGGGTGACTTGGTGCGTACCGGCTTTTGGCATTTGTTGATGCTTGCAGTGTGGCCCCTGGCCCTGATTTTAGCGCCAGTTCACGCCCATTTATTCGAAAAAACCGATGAGGCAAATTCTCCCAACTCCGAAGGGGAAGGTGCCCAAGGGGACGATAACTTCTCGCCATTAAGCAAATCAGGTGAAAATTCAACTGCCACCGGGATTCTCTCACCGGACGATGCACCTGTACCGACAAATCACCTTTCTTTTCTGGTCTGGCAGGAACCCGCTCTGGATGCCGGACCAGGCGGTACCGAGGATGCCGTCGAATACGGGATGGCTCGATTGTTGCCGACTATTTCCGGCGCCAAACCCGGCGGCCCCAAGGTCACTTTCGGCGGTGTTTTTCAGGTGGACGCCGGCTGGTTTAATCAGAGTACCGCCAGCCAGATGGCCGTGGGGGATGTGCAGGATGCCGCGGGTATCAGACGCGCGCGACTGACCGCCTTCGGCTCCGTCGCGGAAAATGTCGATTTTCGTACGCAGTTCGATTTCGGCTTCCCCGGCAGGCCCACCTTCACCGACAACTACCTGGATTTCACCAGGTTGCCCCTGCTGGGAACCCTGCGCGTCGGGATCTTCAAGCAACCCATGGGCCTTGAGGAATTGACCAGTTTCCGGTTCCTCACCTTCATGGAGCGGGCGCCCAACTTCCTCCTCCAGCCATTCCGACGGGTGGGCATCGGATTCTTCAACGCTTCCGAAGACAAGCGTGCCACCTGGTTTGTCTCGGCATACCGCTCAGGCAACGACCAGTTTGCCAACGATATCAGCGACTCGGGCGGCTATGCCGGCATGGGCCGCTTCACCTTCCTGCCCTTCATCAACGAATTTGAAGACCACTTCCTGCACATCGGCGGATCTGTGGGATATTCCGGAGCAAACAACAGCAATATCCGTTACGGTTTGTTCGGGGGAAACGCCCCCGAGTGGGGCATGTTCGTCGGGACCGTTGGCACGCCCGAATTCGAGAACTCCACCCCATCCTTCGTCAACACCGGCAGGATTCCCGCCCACGGCGCCATCCTGTCCAACACCGAACTGGCATACGTTCTGGGACCATTTTCACTGCAGGGCGAGGTGACCACGAGCCAAGTGGAGCGGATCGACAATCCAACCGCATTTTTTTACGCGTACTATGCCCAGGCCTCGTTTTTCATCACCGGAGAACACCGCCCCTACAATCGGAACCTCGGCTACTTCGATCGCGTCATGCCCCACACCACCATGGGGTCCGGCAAACCCCTGGGCGGGGCCTGGGAGGTCGCCCTGCGGCTCTCCCACATCACCCTTTCCAACGCCGGCGTGGAAGGTGGCGACCTGACCGATGGCACCTTCGGCATCAACTGGTACGCCAACCCCTACACGATCATGAAGTTCAACTTCATCCACTCGTTCCTGGACAACAAGGGGAACGGCAAGGGCGGCATCTACGACCCCAGCAACGCCAATGTCTTCGCCGTCCGGGCCCAGGTGGATTTCTGATTCAGGTGACCGGAACGCCAGGTGGCCCGGCGATTCAATCGGTTGTTTCAGGTCCAATTGCCTGAACAGGTTGTCCTGCTCCATGTTGGGCAAAATCACGGCGGCCCATCCCCACCCGGGCCCGGTGTCATTGCCATTGGCATCAAAGCCGGAAAGGTACCCCGAGGGAAACTGCCCTGCCGTATTGTGGTGGTTGTGCAGCGCCAAACCGATCTGTTTCAGATTGTTGGAGCATTGAGCCCGGGAGGCGGTTTCTCGCACCTTTTGCACCGCGGGAACCAACAAACCCACCAAAACCGCAATGATCGCAATGACCACCAGAAGCTCTATCAAGGTGAAACCAGACCGAAATCGGTTGGACTGAATCACTGGCACACCTCGGCAAAGGGAACAAAATAGACACCATCCAGCAGCCTAACCCTGGGTCATTGCCATTTCCTATTCCAAGTCCCAACCCAACCAAAAAGCAACATTCAGACCATTATCTTCATAAACGCAAACACCCCGGCCAAATGACCAGGGTGACGCTTATGACACTTAAATCAGACTACTTGGTCCGCTTACGATCTTTGCGGCGCTTGCGGTCCAGGAAGCCCTTGCGCTTCAGGGCCTTCGGGGTGGGGTGATTCAGGGCCTTCCGACGGCGCTTGCGGGCGGTGCGAAGTTTGCGAGCCAACATGGGTCCAACTCCAGATTCCAAAACCAAAACCCAAGCATACACCCGATTTCCACTCAGGTCAGCACCTCTTTCACCACGCGCGCCGGTTCCACCCCCGTCAATTTCAGGTCCAGCCCCTGGGATTTGACTGTGAACCGCTCGTGGTCGATGCCCAGCAGGTGGAGCGCGGTGGCATGGATGTCATGCACACTCACCTTGTCCACGGCCGCCGAGTAGCCAAATTCATCGGTTTGGCCGTAGGAAAACCCGGGTTTCACCCCTCCCCCGGCCATCCACATGGTGAAACCGGCCAGATGATGGTCGCGCCCGTTCCCCTGGGCCATGGGGGTCCGCCCGAATTCGGACCCGAAAATCACCAGGGTGTCCTCCAGCATGCCCCGGCGTTTCAGATCGGTCAGCAGCGCCGCGGCGCCCCGGTCCACTTCGGCGGCCGTCCCGGCGATATGTTCCTTGATGGCGCCATGGTGATCCCAGTCCCTGTGGTACAGCTGGATGAATCGCACCCCCCGCTCCGCGAGGCGCCGCGCCAGCAGGCAATTGGCCCCAAAGGTGCCGTCACCACCCTTGGTTCCGTACAGGTCCAGGGTTTCCTTCGTCTCGTCCCGCAAGTCCATCAGGCCCGGCACGCTGGCCTGCATGCGAAAGGCCATCTCGTATTGGCTGATGCGTGTGGCGATTTCCGGGTCATCCACCCGGGTTTGGTGCAACCGGTTCAAGGCCTGGGCCGCGTCCACCACACCGCGTTGCCCTGCGGTGTCCACCCCCGGCGGGTTGCGCACATACAGCACCGGGTCGCCGGTACCCCGCAATTCCACACCCTGCACCCGCCCCGGCAGGCACCCGGAATGCCACTGACGCGCGGCGATCGGTTGCTTCTGGCCGTACTTGCCCGTGGAAACCAGCACGATGAAACCGGGCAGGTCCTGGGTTTCAGCGCCCAATCCATACAGCACCCAGCTACCCATCGCCGGCCGGCCGGCGATCATGGTGCCCGTGTTCATGAAGGTGTGGGCCGGGTCGTGGTTGATCGCGTCGGTGGACAAGGACCGGATCAGGCAGATCTGGTCGGCGCACTTCTCCCCCAGCAGCGGAAACACAGTCGATATCTTCTGTCCGGATTGACCGTATTCCTTGAAGGGATGCTGCGGGGCGAACACCTTCAGAGCCGAGCCCTGCAACTGGGCGATCTGCTTGCCCTTGGTGACCGATTCCGGCATCGGCTGGCCGTCCAGTTTCACCAGCATCGGCTTGTGGTCAAAGGTGTCCAGGTGGCTCATGCCCCCGGCCATGTACAGCCAGATCACCCGCTTCACCCGGGGGGTGTGGTGCAAGGTACCCAAGGCTCCCGGCGTACCGCCCACCCCCGCGGCCCGCAGGCCGAAACCATCGCGGGCCAGCAGGTTGGCCAGAGCCATCGACCCCAGGCTCAGGCCGCCGCGCCGCAGAAAACTCCTGCGTCCAACCTGGTTTGGCAACATCGTCCATCCTCCCAATCGGCCCCAGGTCATCCTGGGCCGGCGGTTCCGTTATTCCCGTGTGATGGTCTCATGCAGGTTCAGCAACACCCGGGCGCACGCCACCCAGGCGGCCTGCTCGGGCTCGGTGATTCCACCGGCCTTGGGTGCCACCCCCACGGCCAAAATCTTCCCCGCCTCGGCGGGTTGCGCCGTGTAGTGTCGGCGCTGGGCCACCAGCAGGTCCGCCAAGGTCCGAACCTCCGCCGGATCCGCCTTCCGCTGCAACACCACGCGGAACAGGTGCTGGATGCGCGCCTCATCCGTTTTTTCCAGGCTGCCCTCCAGCGCACGGTTGGCCAAAGCCCGGGCGGCCTCCACCTGGATCGGGTCGTTCAGCAGCACCAGCGACTGCAGAGGCGTGTTGGACCTGGCCCGGTCCGCCACACACTCCTCGCGGGAAGGAGCGTCGAAGGCCTGCATGGCAGGATGCAGGTATTGACGCTGCCAGTGGGTGTAGAGCGACCTGCGGTGCAGGTCCTTCCCGCTGGATGCCTGCCACTCACGCGTGGGGAAGTTCAGGTAAGCCCAAAATCCGGCGGGCTGGTACGGATACACGCTGGCCCCCCCGACCTTTTCCACCAGCAAGCCGGACACCTCCAGGGATGTGTCCCGGACCATTTCCGCGTCCACCCGCCAGCGTGACTGCCGGGCCAGCAACCGGTTGTCTGGATCCGCCTGACGGCTTTCCGGGTGCGAGGATTGCCGCTTGTAGGCGTCGGAGGTGACCATGTGCCTGATCAATGCCCGCATGTCCCAACCGTTTCCCACGAACCGGGCGGCCAGCATGTCGAGCAATTCCGGATGGGTGGGCCATTCTCCCTGGCTGCCCAGGTCCTCAAGCTTGCGGCTTAGGCCAAAACCAAAAAACAGTTTCCACAAGCGGTTCACCGTGGTCCGGGGGGTGAGCGGGTTGGCAGGGCTCACCAGCCAGCGGGCCAGGTCCAATCGATCCGCCTTGGGCCCCCGCGCGGCAAGGGGAGGCAAAAGGGCCGGCGTGCCCGGCGTGACCACCTCGCCCGATTCATCCATCCAGTTGCCCCGGCGCAACACCCGCACCATCCGCGGGGGAACGGTTTCCGTCACCAGCGTGGTGGGCAGGGAGGCCTTCAGCTTGTCGCGCGCGGCACGCGCCTCCAACAGCTCCTTGAATGCCGGATGCTCTCCCTGGGCATTCTGCAGCAGGTACTGGTCCAGCTTGTCGTTTTCCGCGGCGTCGCGCTTCTCCTTGCGCAGCAACCCATCCACCTCAACCGGCAACGGCCTGGCGACTTTGGCGGTCTGTTCCCCTCCTTCCCCGCCTGACATCAGCCGGTAGGAACCCAGCGTGTGGCCGGGATTGGGATGATCCTGCCGCAGGGTGATCTCCAGCACCGCGCCCCGGGGCAGCGATTCAGCCAGCGTGAACTCGGCGGCGTTGGCCTTTCCAGCCTCGGGCAGGATGGCCCAACCCCAATCCTTGCCCTTGGCATCCCCGTCGATGGCACTGGCGATCGTCCACTTCCCATAGGGATTTTTCTCCCCATGCAAATCCTGTTCATGGGTGGCCCGGGCTGAAACCAGCTTCACCGGCCGCTTGTCCCCCTTGGCATCCACCACCCGAGCTTCAAACTCGGTCAGCACAAAGTTGCCGTTGCCTGCCCTTCCCGGGCCTTTTTGGGGTAGCCCGTTCGCTGGCAGCACTTCCAGGCGCAGGGTCCGCACGGGCCTTTCCAGTGCCTTGGTCAACACCACATGGGTGTCGGTTGGCGGGCTTTTTCCCGAGGCCAGCACAGTCCCCGGCCCCTTCAATTCCAGCTTGGCCCCACCGGTGGAGATGGCCTTTTCAATGACCAGAGGCCTCAGCTTCCCGACAGAGCGTTCCATCTCCTCCCGCAGGGCGGGCAGCTTGCCTTTCACCCCGTCCTCGAGGGTCTTGATTTTGGCCTCCAACCGGGCGAGTTCCGCCCGTTGGTTCGAATCGGGCACAGCCATTTTCGGACCCCAGTTATCGCCCGAATACAGGCCCACCTCGCGGATGTCGGCAAAGAATGCTTCCATCCGGTAGAAATCACGCGTGGTGAACGGGTCGTACTTGTGGTCGTGGCATTCGGCGCAACCCAGCGTCACCCCCAGCCACACGCCGCTGACATTGCGAACCCGTTCCGCGATGTACTTGGCCAGGTATTCCCTGGGTTGCACGCCACCCTCGGCGCTCATCATGCCCAGACGGTTGTAGCCCGAGGCCACCTTTTGACGCTCGGTGGGATTGGGAAGCAAATCCCCCGCCATCTGTTCCACCGTGAATTGATCGAATGGCATGTTGGCGGCGAACGCCTCGATGACCCATTGCCGGAAGGGGTGCACACTCACCGGTTGGTCCCCGTGGTAGCCCACGCTGTCCGCGTAGCGCACCAGATCCAACCACCACATGGCCATCCGCTCGGCATGCCGGGGCGACGCAAAAAGCCGGTCCACCTGCCGTTCGTAGGCGCCGGGGGCGTTGTCCGCCAGAAACGCGTCCATCTCGGCCGGAGTGGGTGGCAATCCGGTCAGGTCGAAACTCAGCCTGCGGAGCAGCAGGCGCTTGTCGGCGATCGGCGCCGGGGCCATTCCCGCCCCAAGCAGTTTCTGGCTGATCACCCAGTCGATGTCATTGCCGGTGGCACGCTCCGGCTTTCCCTCGGGAGGCCGGACAGGCTCGAACGACCAATGCCCCTCGAACTTTGCCCCCTGGGCGATCCATTTCTCAATGAGCCGGATATCCCGCTCCGAAAGGCTCTTGCCACTCTTGGGCGGGGGCATCTTGCGCGACGCGTCGGTTTCGCGCAGGCGCAACGCCAGCTCGCTCATGTCCGCCTTGCCGGGAACCACCGTTCCCTGTTCCCCTGGCTTGCCCAGCAATCCCTCGCGGGTGTCCAGCCGCAGGTCGGCCTTGCGCTGGGCCGAATCCGGCCCGTGGCAGAAAAAGCAGTTGTCCGACAGCAGCGGACGGATGTCCCGGTTGAAGCGCACGGCCGCCGGCAGGTCGTCCGCCGGGGGCAGGGCGCACACACCCAGAGCCACCGCCATGGTCACAAGCGCCATCATGTCTCACCTCCGCCGGGCGGCGCGGGTCGCACCACCTCCAGCAATTCAATCGCCGGCATCCCGTCGCAATGCAACAGGGCCAACCTTCCGTACAGTTTTGTTCCATCAAGGTATTCAGGGCCCAAGCCGAATCGTTTCCTGTCCACAGGCCGGATGGGGTGGCACAAAAGCGCCGTCCGCTCCACCCGGCGCATCACTCCCTGCTCGATCAGCAATCGGCCAAGCGGGGTCTTCTCCTCCAGGATCAACTCGCGCACCCGGGGCGTCAAAAGATTCAGATGAATTCGCACAATGCCGAAAAGCAACGTCAAACCGCTCCGCTCCCCCTTCAGCAGCAGTTTTCGGCAATACAGTTCACCCTCGCGTTTGCTGGCGAGGGCCACCAAGGCCACCCGCTCCTGGTGATGGGCCTCCAGCGTCACGGTCATGTGGTGGTGGTGGGCCAGCAGTGTGCGCGCCTGCTCGGGCAGGGCCTCGGGCCCAAGCCAGGTTTCCCCCAGCGATGGTTCCTCGGGGAATTGCGCCAGCAGGCTGGCAAGTTCCATGCGGTCACTTTTTTCCGGGCCCATCGGCGGCCTCAGGTCTGGAAGGCAACTGGATAAGGTGCCCGCGGGAGGGACTGAACGATCAGCCAACCGGTTGCGGCATGGCCAAAACAGGCAGGGTGATCAGGGAGCTTTCCGGGGCCGGCTCGTCCGGAGCGGCCGCCGGTTGCAACACCGAGTCGACCAGATAATACATCAGTTCCCGCAGCGGTTGCGGGTCGGCCTCGTCGGCGATGGCCTCGGCTTTGGCGCGGAACTTTTCCAGAAGCTTTTCCGCCCGCTCGAAGACCCGCGCCTGCGTGTACAGGGTCCGCACTCGCTCCACCACCGACCCCGAGGCGTTGCCCCTGCGGATCAGTTTCAGCAACTCCCTGCCCTTCTCGGCAGGCAGGCTTTCCAGGGCCAACGCCAATAAAACCGTGGGCCGGGCCGCCAGCACATCCTGCCCGGCCACCAGCTTGTTGTCCTCATCCGGCGTGAAATCGTTCAGGTCGTTGATGATTTGAAAGGCGATGCCCAGGTTTTTGCTGAACTCCGCGATGGACTTGTCCAGCTTGGCCGCCTGTTCGGGGTCGCCACCCAGCCGTACCCCCGCGTACAGGGCCGCCTCGAAGGCGGGCGATGTTTTCAGCGCGTAGATGCGCAGTGCGTCCAGCGCCGAAAGCGACTGATCCTCAGCCTGCCGCCACAGCAACTCCGCGCCCTGTCCCTCGGCCAGCTTCACATGGGCATCCGAGAAACGAGCCAACAGATCGCTTGCGACCTCAGCCCCATGGGAGCCCGCGTCACGGGCCAGCAACCGGTATCCCCAGCCCACCAGGTAGTCACCGATATTGATGGCCGGCCCGGTTCCAATCCTCTTGTGCAGGGTTTCCTGCCCGTAACGGTAGGCGTCATCGTCCTCGATGTCGTCATGGATCAGCGACGCCTTGTGAAAGGCCTCGATGGCCAGCGCCGCGCGCTTGACCGGATCGGGGAAAACCGGGGACTCCGCCGCCCGGGTGGCCTCGCCACCCCGCATGGCGTCATAGGCTGCCAGGGTGATGAACGGCCGCGACCGCTTGCCCCCGCGCTCCATCCACTCGTAGGCCAGATCCTCGTTGCGACCAAGCGTTCCAGCCCCCTTGCGGGTGCGCCCGGCCAGCCGGCTCAGCTCAGGCTCCTCGCACAGGGCGTGGGCGGAACGAAGCAGGTGAACATACGTCCTGGGTTTCACAGCGGGTGGGGGGGTCTGGAGCTGGATCATCTCCATCACCCAGTCATCATCCACCGAGGTGCTTTTGCAGTTGCTCGACAACAGCGGCGTGGCGATGCATGGAATGCCGGCCAGCAGGATTTTGTCGATGGCCCGCTCCAGCACATTGAGGCATGCCACGCCAACAATAGCGTCCACATGACCCGAGACGATGATTTTCAGCACGATGGGCGTGCCTTCGCTCACCAGGACCTTGTACCCCAGGTCCTCGGCCTTGCCTTTGAAATCGGCCACCGAGCAGGCGCCGCATTTGCGGCAATCCAGTCCAAACTCGTCGTAATCGGCCGGGCAGCCTTCAGCGTGTTTCAGGCAATGGGGCAACAGCAGCAGACGGCGGTTGAAGGGAACCGACTGCACCTGCTCACGCCAGAATTCGTTGGCGATCATCACCGCCGTGAAACCGGTATGCTCCAGGCCCAGGTCCAATCGCTTGAGGATGGCCTCGGCCATCACCTTCAGTTCGTCCTTGGTGAATGTTTGGGAACGGTCGAGCGTGGCGACGAACTCTTTTGCCACCTCGCGGATGCGCTCGCGGTCAGCCCGGATTTGGGGCACCACCTTGATCTGGGCGGTCTTGGCCCGGGCGGAGCCCGGGGCAGTCGACGGGGCTAGACCGTTGGCGAGGTGCGGCTTGCTGGCAAAGCTGGACACTGTTTCACCTCGGGCGGGAGGGCTCGTAAAACTTCATGGTAATCACTCCACCCAAGTCTGGTCACCCGGGGGATGATAAACCGGCGCGCGCAAAGCTCGCCCCAATGCGGAGATGCTGAAGATTATCGGGTAAAGCTTCTCGAAATACCAGAGCCTGGCGAAATAAAACCCGATCGGAGAGGCCTCCCGGTGCCGGCCTTCCCGAATTGCCCGGCAGAGCCATCCCAAACCCTCCCGGATGCGATCCACATCCCCGTGCCGGTGGGGTGCCACCAGGTCCATCAGGGCGGTCAAAGCCAGGGCAGTCTCCTCCACCTGCCCGGCCACCCCCCGGTCCCCTCCCCAGCTGCCATCCGGATTCTGTGATTCCAGCAGATAACGCACGCCTCTGCGGGCTTCTTGCAGTTCGTTCAAACCCAAGTCCCGATAGGCCAAAAGAACACGGGATGTGCCGAAAACCGGGTTGGCATCGCCAGCGGCATCCTGGTGGCCAAACCACAAGGGTAACCAGGATCCGTCCTCCCGTTGCTGGCGGGCCAGGTACTCCAATCCTCCCTCCACCAGCAAGCGGATTTCCAGGCGTACCGATGCCAATCCGTGGGCCTCGGCATCATTTCGGTAAGGTGCCACGGCCCGGATGGCATGGGCTGTCAAGTCGGTCCCGCTACGGTCAAACGGCAATTTGCCCCAACCCCGGCAGAATGTGGGAACCCCTCCATCCCGGTTTTGCAGGCCCCCCAGCCAGCCGATGCCCCGGGCCAGCCAATCCCACGCATTTTTTTCACTTGGACGCGGGGCCCCTAGGGCGCGCAAGGCGATCAGGGCTCCGGGCGTGTCATCCGCATCCGGCACGCCACCCGGCAGCGGACTCCAGGCCCAGCCACCCGGTTCGGCCCCGGTGAAGGGATGGCGGACATGGTGCTGCTGGTCCAACAGGTAGGCCGCCACTGTTTCCCGGCCGGGTAGGAAAGCCAGCTTACCCGCATCCTCCAGAGCCCTCACCGCGAGACTGGTCACCCAGGTGGCCAAATGGGTGTCGATGGGCCAACTGCCATCCGCACGGGCGCTGGCCCGCAGGAACCCCAACGCCTTCCCCACCACCGGGTGCGCGCGTTCACCGGCCCCCGCCAGGCTCAGGGCCACGAAGGCGGTAAGAGGCGTCGCCTCCAGAAATCCGCCGTTTTCCGGCTGAAGCCCGGTCAAAACCCGCAAGGCGGGCCCCGCCGCCAGGGAGCGAACCCCCGACCAGGGGTTGAGGGTTGGCCGGTTCCTATGGATGCAAATCCCCATGCTGATCAGCGCCGGTAGCGCGTAGCTCACAACCGGCATGCTGGCGAACCGGTACCACGACTGGGGCAGCACCGAGAGTTCGTGGGGCAGCCTCGGCACCTCGTCCCACCCGACCAGCCCCGCCAGCGCGCAGGTGGTCAGGATGGGCACCGAGAAGGTTCGGTCGGTCCCGTAAAAATCACGCACCGCGCGGGCCCACTCACCGGGGGTGTTCCCGGCCCGGCGCCTCACCCACTCCTCGCACCGCCGGTACGGCTCCGGGTTGTTGGCGGATGTCCTGGTCAAACGCCAGGCGCACAGGCACAGGATGCTGGTGGACAGGTTGGATTTGCTACGGATAGTGTCGCCAAAACCGCCGTCGTCGTTCTGGTTGGCTGCCAGCCAGTCCAGCCCCGCCAGAACCAGGTTCCAGTCCGCGCTTCCCGTTTCGCCGCCCGCCTGGCCGGCGTGGGCCAGCGCGCTCACCGCCACAGCCGTCGACAACGCGCTGGAACAAAGTTCCCCCTCCCAATGGCCGCGTGAATCCCGGGCAGCCATCAGGTCGGCCACCGCCTGGTCCAGGGCCTCGTTCAATTGACGGTCCACGCGTCACCCCAAGCAAGAAAAAGCCCCGGAAGCATTGCTCCCGGGGCTTTGATTTTAGCGGTTACCCGCCGGCCCAAATCAGGGCAGGAAGGGCTTGGCGAACACGTTCACCATCTCATTGATGGTGGCCGCCGGTAGCGAGATATTGGCGGAGGCATGACCGGCTTCCAGGCTGATGGAGGCACCGAAGAACACGCTTTTTGCATTCTTCACGTTCCCCAAGCCTTCGGGAATTGGCAGGGCGCCGCCAGCCACATCCTTCAGCACGTTTACGATCAGGGCACCGTATTTCACGGGATCGACCAACGCGACAAGCGTCGCGTCATTTGGAAGGGTGCTGGCAATGACTTTGAAACCGTCGGTCGCGCCAACGGCACCGTTACTGGCCATGGCCTTGCCCAGCAATTCCTCTGCCTTGGCCTGGTCGGGAGCGGTGATCTGGAACAGCTTTCCGTTGCCACCGCCAACCCAAGTGGTGATCTTCTCGCCCAGAAGCTGCTTCATGGCCTTCACCATGCCAGCCTTCATTTCATCGGGCAGGCCCTCCTGATTGCCCAAAGACTCGATGTCGATTTCCATCTCGATCTTCGAGAACTTCATCCCGCCAAGGGTGGCGGCGTCCGCGGTCACCTTGGGTTTGCCCTTGATCGGCGTCTTCCCGACCGGGCTGCTCAGGCTGCCTTGCACAGCATCGATGGCTGCCTTGGCGGCGCCGGCGGCGTCCTCAACCTCGCGAACATCCACACCCACCAGCGGAATGCCAACCGCGGAAGCGGCCGAACCATTCCCACCGGCTGCGATTCCGGCCTCCAGGGCCTTGCCACCGTCGGGAGCCACCTTTTTCAGGAACGGAAGCGCGGCCTTCATCAAGGCGCCGTTGTTGGTCGCCCCCATGTACATCATTTGACCACCCGGCAGGGTGGGGAGAACCTTGTTGGCCGTCGGCTTCAGGCCATCCAAAGCCTTGGAGGTTGGGGAACCACCCTTCAAGGCGTTGTCCAGCCCGAGAACGATGCTTTCGGGTTTGAACTCGATGGTCCCGACCACGCCCTGGCTGTCTTCCAGAGCCTGAAAAGCGGGAGCAACCAGCTCCTTGACAATAGCGAACTGCTCCCGCTGCTCCTTGGGCAGTTGCTCCTCGGCCTGCTTGATGCCTTCCTCAACCTGCTTTTTGCCTTCCTTGATCTTGTCGGCGTAGTCCTTCGCCAGACGGTCAAGCCCCACGTGGAAACCGATGTCGGCAGCAAGGAGCTTGGCTCCCTGGGCCGTATCCAGCTTCACGCCTTCCGTCGAGGAAATCGACTTTTTCAGCGTGTCGCGGTCGTTGGAAACCACGGCGAAACCCTTGTGGTTGGCCACATACAGGGTCTTGCCACCGTCCACCTCATAGGCGGTGATGTCCCCTTCCTTCTTGGCGCCCTTGCGCTCGTCATCCTTGAACGCGCCCTCAATGAATGCGTTGAAGTTGTCAGCTTTCAGGAAGGCCACCGATTTCGGGTCACCGTCCTGACCTGGCTTGGGCAACTCGGGCAGCGTGATGAAGATCGGCCCGTTCTTGGCCAGGCCGCTAAACGGCTTGCGTCCGTCAATGCCGTCCTCGAACGCCTGCTCGATGAAGGTTTTCGCGATGGCGGCCTGGTCGGGCACAGCCTTTTCCAGATAGGCCAGCAGGCGATCCTTGGTTCCAACCAATCCCTTCACATGGATCACCACGGCGGTACCGGCGGGAACAACGGCAAGGTCACTTCCGGAGTCGCCGGGAGCGACGGCCCAAACTGGCAGGGCAAAGGCCCCGGTTGCCAGCGAAAAAGCCAAAAACCCGCGGCGCACGGCGCGGGAGGCCTTGGTCTTCGCGGTGCGAAGAGTGTGGGAAAGTCGCTTCACTGCTTGGACTCCATCAGGCTGAAAAAGGCACTGCGGCCGACATGGGGCTGGAATAGGGATCTGTCCCCGTGGCACATGACTGGACCAAAAAGCGGCGTTCAACGCCAGCACAATCGGCACAATCGATCCATCCAGTCTTACCAGTATAGTGACCGGCGAGTTTCAATACCCCCGGAAAACCGAAGCGGATCAATCACCTGCAATTTAAATGAAGAACTAGTGAGCCCAGGCAAGCGGACGCAATCCAGGCTCGATATGTAGCAGCACTTGGCCATCCTGAAATAGCCGCACCACCCCGGTCGACTGGCTCACGGTGATGGCTACAGCCTTCGTCGCCTTGCTGACCGCGGCGGCGGCGGCATGGCGGGTACCAAGGCCCATCGACAGCGTGAAATCTTCATCCGGCACCATCAGGCGCATGCACCCGGCCATGGCGATGCCTTCCTTGCTGATGAGGATTGCCCCTTCCAGCCGGGCCAGATCCTTCACCTGCTCGCGCACCGCCGCCAACTTCACATCCCTCTCCCCCTCGGGGTATCCGCGGAAGGGATTGAAATTCATGGGCCGGGCCATTTCCATCACATTCCGGGTGTCACCCACCACAAACAGGGTGCCGGTTGGGAAATATTCCCGCCCTTCCCGCCCGATTTCGGTGGCCAGTTCCACCACGGCCCGCAGCGTGGGCAGGGGGACTCTCGTCTCCAGGCCCCGCAGTTCCCGTGCCGTCAAACGCTCCAAATGCTGGCCCAGAAGCACCAGGTGCAGGGTGTCCAGTTGCGGCATGTCGCCGTCCGGGTCGGGAAAATTGCGGCAAAGCACGAGGACTCTGGCTCCCTGGCTGACCCACTCGTGTCGCACCGCCTCCAGAAGGGCGATGCTCAAACGCTCCCGGATGCTCACCCCGGCGGTGGCGCTCTCCAGCACCCGCACCTCGGGAAATTTTTCGCGAAGGACCTGACGCTCATTGTGGGATGCCACCGCCGCCAGCAGCGGCACACCCTTGAGCAACCCGCGCACCTCCGTCCAATCCAGCGGGGTGTCAGCCATCACCAGAACAGCATCGGCCCCCAGGGACCCAACCAGATCCCTGGCCCCTGCCACCAATGCCGACGCTGTTGGCGTTAATTGCATCCAGAATATCCCCGTTGCCCCGCCCGCCGTGCCCGTCAAAATGTTGCCTTATCGTAGCCGACCCCTCCGGCCAATGCGAACGGCACTCCCGGCATTTTTTCACGCTCCCACAACCCCCGAAAACCGTTCTGGCCAGGGTGGGTTCGGTCCGTGGTGAAACCCGCAGAGCCCATGCGCTAAAATGAGCTCTCTACCGAAAGGCTGACCGGGAGCTTGCGAACGAGATGGCAGAACGGGTGCTGGTGGCCATGAGCGGCGGGGTGGATAGTTCCGCCACGGCACTGCTGTTGCGCCGACAGGGATATGAACTGGTGGGACTCTTCATGCGGACCGGCGAGCACGGCCCGGCCGTGGAGACCTCTCCCTCCCGCAAGAAAGGCTGCTGCAGCGCCCTGGACGCCGGAGACGCCCGCCGCGTCGCTGATCTGCTCGACATGCCTTTCCACGCGCTGGATTTCGAGGAAGACTTCGGCAGGATTGTCGACCGTTTTGTGGATGAATACAGGGCCGGCCGCACCCCCAACCCGTGCGTGGCCTGCAATAACTGGCTCAAGTTCGGCCGCCTGGCCGAAATGGCCGACCGCCTGGATTGCCGCTGGATCGCCACCGGACACTATGCGCAGATCCTGCGGCCTGATTCACAGGCCCCAGCCGAGTTGCACCGCGGACTCGACCCGGCCAAGGACCAATCCTATGTACTCCACGGGATCAAACCCTCCGTTTTGGAACGGGTGCTCTTCCCCGTCGGCGGGCTGCCCAAATCCGAAGTCCGCGGCATCGCCCAGGAGGCGGGCCTGCCGGTTTTCGCCAAGCCTGACAGCGTCGAGATCTGTTTTGTCCCCGATCAGGACCATGTGGGCCTGGTCCGTCGCCTCCGGCCCGGCCAGTCGATCCCCGGCGAAATCGTCGATACCGAAGGCAACCGTCTGGGCAGCCATGACGGGTTGGAGCGGTTCACCATCGGCCAGCGCAAGGGTCTCGGCCTGGGGGGCGGCACGCCCCGCTTTGTGTTGCAACTCATTCCGGAGCAGGGAACCGTGGTGGTGGGCGGCCGGGACGATCGCCAGGCAGTGTCCCTTGTCTCAGGCGACTTTTCCTGGCTGGCCCCCGTGCCCGATGCCTCCGAGCCCATTCTGGCCCAGTGCCGCTACCGTCAGGAGCCTTTGCCGGCCCGGGTGGAGGTGTTGGAAAACGGCACGGTCCGCGTGAACTTCCGCGATCCCCAGGGTGGCATCAGCCCCGGCCAGTCTGTGGTGCTCTACCGGGAAACCCGGGTCCTGGGCGGTGGAACGATCGACACGACGGAACTGGAAATCCACAAGAATTGATACACTTGCGGGGCAGCAGTTGGAGGAAAAAGGGCATATGGTCATAGAACTGGACAGCCAACTCTTGAACGCCCTGAATGAAGCGGCAATAAAAAGGGGAACCACACCCGAGAAACTGGCCAGTTTTCTCCTTCGCCTTGCTTTGGAACAACCAACCCCGCCCATGGATCATAAATCCTGGGTCAAAGTGCTGCGCTCCATCCCGGTGGAATGCGGTCTTTCATTGCCGGATGAGGCCATCACATCCGAAAGCATGTACGAGCAATGAAATATCTTCTGGACACCAGCGTCTTGGTGAGAATCGCCAACAAAAGCGACAAACAGCACCAGGAAGCCATGCATGCGTTGGAGAAATTGCATGGAATGGGTGCAACGGTTTGCATTTGTTTCAGGTGCTGATTGAATTCCGGGCAGTCGCCACAAGGCCAAGAGATAGCAATGGCTTGGGCCTTCCCAACAATTCAGTAGTTCAATTGACCAATCATTTCATCGATCTTTTCCTCTGGATCGAGGATTCGGATTCCATTTTCCAAACCTGGAAAAAGTTGACTGAAAAACTGGATGTCCAAGGCAAACAGGTCCACGACGCCAGGCTGGCGGCCACCTGCGCCGTTTCCTCATGCACGCATTTTCTGACTTTCAATACCAGGCATTTCTTCAGGTTCGCGGAAGAATTGGGCCCACTGAAGATTGAATCTCCCTCAACCTTCCCCATCATTTCCGACTGAAACTGGCAAATCAGGCTCCAGCTCAATTCGCACTTTTACCTTCCCGCAACTTCCCCTTGATGATCCTCAACTCCACAGCTTCCGGCCTTGCCTTGTAAAATGGGTCCAGCGGGTAGCAGCCCGAAACCAGGCCGTTCCTTGGCGCCGTCGTGCAGTCGCTCAGGGTCCGGCAGATCCTTTTCCGGTCGATTGGCCCGCCCTTTTCCAGGTCGCGTATCAAGTCCGGATAACTCAAAACCATCCGCCCCAGGCCAACCATGTCCGCCAGCCCTTCCCGCACCACAGCCTGGGCGACCGGGCCCACCCAGTCCTGCAGGTACGAGTAGGCTGATCCCACCCAGATCATTCCCGGAACCTGCTTTTTCAGGGATCCGGTCGTCTGGATCTGACGGGCCACCCCGGCCAGCGGTTCCTCCGGGGGTAGATAGCCATCCGAGGGTGGCTGGGCCGCGGGCCGCTGCAGGTGCGGGTTGTAGTAGGGGCTGGCGGCCGTGGTGCAAACCAACCGCACCCCGGCCCGATTGGCCAGATGCAGAAACTCCACCGGCTCCCGCAAATCTATTCCCGTCCCGGAACCGTCTCCCCCGAAGGCATGCCGGTATTGGCCTGGCCATGGCTCCGGCACGCCCACCCCGCCTGGCCCCCGGGTGTAGGGCAACGCGTCAAATATGCTCAACCGCACACCCAGGGCCAATCCGGGCACACGGGCTTTCAGTCCCGCAGCCACCTCGGTCAGGAATCGCGCGCGGTTTTCCAGCGGACCACCAAAGCGGCCGGGCCGGTCCACCGCGCCGAGCAATTCGTGGCCCAGGTAACCGTGACAGTGCTTGATGTCCACAAAATCAAACCCGCACCGGGCAGCCAGCGCTCCCGCCTCGATGAACTGGTCGATCAGCCGCGCGAAGTCGTCATCGCTCATCAGGTGGTGCGGCAACCCACCCCCACTGCGCCGGTCCAGGATGGGATGTTGGTAGGCGATCCAGGGTTCCAGCTTGCCGCCCGGATTCGGACGGGACCACCGGCCGGAATGCGTCAATTGCAGCCCGATGACCGGCCGTGATCGTTCCCCCATCGCCTCTCGGTGCGCCGCCAGCAGATCCTCCCGCAGCGACTCCACCGCCCGGGCGGTCCGGTCGTTTAAAACCAACTGGTGCGGGTTGGCCCGCCCGTCGTGGCGAACGGCCACCGCCTCTCCACCCCAGATCAGTCCCGCCCCGCTGGCACCAAAATTCCTCCACCGCCGGTGGGTCAAATCCGTGGGCATCCCCTCGGCGGTGCCGTCCCAACCCTCCATCGGCAAAATCGCCCACCGGTTGGGGGAGTCGCCAGCCGCGGTAACCAGCGGCGAGTGCATGGGCCCGCCCGGCAAGTAGGCGTCCTCCACGGGCAGGTCGATCCCTTGCAGGCGACAATGTTCCCGCAGGTCATCCGCCTCGCGCACCGAGGACAGCTTCAGAAAATCCCGTCCGGGAGAGTGGTCAGTATCCACCATGGCAACCTCAGCCCGCGCCGCATCCCTGGAACATACCCTCCAGCCGTTCCAGGATGGGACGCATCAGGTCCAAATCCGTGTCAGGCCGCCGCGGGCAATCGGGGTGGGTGCCCGGGTGACGGACCAGCCCTCGCAGATGGAGGAATTGTGCCGCCGAGTGCTTGTAGGCGGGCACCGGGTCGCGGAAGGTCAAAAACCCCAGGTACTGAAGCCAGTCATTCACATGGAAAAAGTGGGGATTGCACTCCCGCCACAGCCGGTCGCGCAGGGCGAAGGCCTCGGGGTGAAAGGCGCTGAGGCCCAACAGGTAATCACTGCCGTACATCACCATGTCGATCGCCAGGTCGTTGCCGGTGAGCACCAGAAAATCCGGGCGGTAGCAATCCCGCAGGGCCAGCCGGTCCCACTCCCGCATCCGGTCCAGCGAGGAGTGTTTGGCCCCCAGGCATCTGGGGATGTCCAGCAATTCGCGGTAAACATCCAGGCTGTAAATCTGCCCGGCGGAGGAAAACTGCTTGCCCAATTCAAACCCGATGAATCCGCGCGGGCAATGGCTTCCCAGTTCCCGGTAGGCAGCCACCAGGTCGTGGCCCTCCAAGGCGGTCAGTCCATGCGACTGCATCACCACCGGTATGCCGCCCGCGCCATCGATGGCGGCGATCTCGCTGTGGTAAGACTCCGGAGAATAGGCGTCCCCGGGCCGGTCGGGCACGCAGGCTCCCGCGACGAATTTGCGCCCCTTCGCCAGGGAGCCGCCAATCCTCAACGCTTCCAATCGCTGCGCGTGGCTCAATAGCGGACCGTAGCCGGTATCCATGTTCAGGGCAGGCACAAGTCCGGCCCCAAAAGTGCGGTCCACCAGCTCCTCCAGGCCTTCCCAATCCGGCTTGCCAGCCGCGTCAAACGGCAGCAGCACGGCGGACATGCCCACGATGGCCCGTCCCGGCTTCATGGGTGGCATGCCGCCAGCCGCCCAGGTGATTTTTTCAGGATTCATGGGAAACCACGCGTTCAAAAGTTAGAATCAGCATATTGATTGAACCGATATGGCCCGGATTGCATGATATCAGCCCGGTCCTGCCCGCCCCCGGAGGTTGCCCGCATGATTTCCCTTGCCGCACTGGCGTTTTTGGGTTTGGGTTTCCAAACCGCCACCAGCCAGAACCCTCCCGCAACCGCCGAAGATCCGGCCCTGAAGGAAGTGCGCGACCTGCAGACACGCATCGAACAGGTGCGTGGCCTGAAATTCAAGGAACCGGTGCGCGTGGAACGCGTCAGCCGTCCCGCCGGCGAGGACCCCGGCAAACAGGGCTACTACGATCCGGCCGCCAAGCGTCTGGTGCTGTTCAGTGATGTGAAAGGCAGCTACCAGAAAGGTGTTCTCATCCACGAATTGGTCCACGCCCTGCAGGATCAGCATTTCAACCTGCAAAAACTCGGGGCCAAGCTCCACCAGGCTGATGAGAACCACGATGAGGCCCTCGCCCTGTCAGCGCTCATCGAAGGGGATGCCTCCATGGCCATGGTGGAGGTGCTGAAGGACGAACAACCAGCCGCCGGCAAGATGCTGGAGGGCAAGTTGGAAAACGCCCGCAACTTGCGCAACGCGTTTCTTTACGGCCAGGGTGGCCGGTATATCCAGTCCCTGAAGGCCAAGGGTGGCTGGAAATCGGTGGACATGGCCTATTTCAACCCGCCCACCTCCACGCGCGCCATCCTGGACCCGGGCACCCGCAAGGCCTCCATCAACCTGGGTGCCGGCAAGGTGAAAGGCGCCTACGGGCTGATGGAAACCCTGTTGGCCTGCCCCCAAACCCGGGATAAAGCCGTCCTACTCGCCAAAACCTGGCGGGGCGACCGTTTGGAGGAAAAAAGCTGCTGCACCGCCTGGACACTGTTGTTGGACACGCCCGACGCCGCGGCTGAAGTGGCGGCCGCTCTGGAGCAATCGCTGGCCCACCGCCACCCGGACTGGAAAAAAGGTTCCGCCAAGGGCTTGGTTGCTTATTGGGAGGTTCCCGGCAAGGGTGGGGCCGGAATCGCCCGCCAAGGTCAAACCGTTTTGGCCTACGAGGATTTCAAGTCCACCGAAACGGCCCCGTGGGCTTCCCGCCCCCACCTACCTCCCAAAATGAAACTGGTCGCCGGCGCCAAGGCCGACCCGATCAGCACCGGAGCCTTTCTGGACGCCCTTCTGGCCGCTGACTTTGTCTGCGTGGGGGAACGGCACGACAGCCTGCCCGAGCACCGGGCGCAACTCTGGCTGCTCCAACTGCTGCACGCCGCCGATCCCAACACCGGCCTGGGCATGGAGGCGTTCCATCGCCCCTTCCAAAAGCCGCTCGACGACCACAGCGAGAGTGTGATCGATGAAACGGCGATGCTGACCCAAACCGAATACGCCACCCGCTGGGGTTACGCCTGGGAACTGGATGGCCCCCTGATGCGCTTCTGCCGCCAGCACCGCCTCCCCGTTGCCGGCCTCAATATCCCCCGGGAACTCACCCGGCGACTCAGCGCCGAAGGCTTCGACAAACTCTCCCCGAAGGAAAAGGAAGACCTCGGGCCGATGGATTTCCAGGTGCCTGAACACCGCGCCCACTGGTTGGAACGCCTGGCGGCCATGCACGGCAACGGCACCGCTTCCCAGGACCGCAAGGAAAAAAGCTATCAGGTGATGGCCGCATGGGATCACGGCATGGCAGCCTCCGCGGCCAAATTCAAAAAGGACCGAGGACTGAACCGCATGGTCCTCATTGCCGGAGGTGGCCATGTGGAGCGAAGGTTTGGCATTCCCAACCGGGTGGAAAAGCTTTCGGGAGGCAAGGCGGTGGCCGTGCGGATCATCCAGGCCGGTGAACCCCTGGAAGATAAGGGAAGTCCCTTGGCCGACCTCACCATTATTCTGGAATGACACCAGCCGCTGGGTTCCTCAGGGCTCGACTTTTTGCCGGGAGAAACTACCCAGAAAAATGACCGTTTCTTCACGAAAACCACACATTGGTTTGCTAGAAAACATCTGCCGGAATTCAGGGGAAAACGGTTCCCATCCGGCATAGCCCAGGTGCCCTTCTCATGCCTGTCGGTTCCAACACCCCCTTCACCGCCATCATGCAGGAGCGTTCGCGCACCGGGCGTGGGCCGGACGGCGCGGACCGCAAGACCAAGTTCGAGGTCCGCGACTGGAACTTCTGGTACGGGTCCAAGCAGGCCCTGCATTCCATCAACCTCCAGATTCCAGAACGCAGCGTCATGGCGCTGATCGGCCCCTCCGGATGCGGCAAGAGCACCTTCCTCTGCAGCCTCAACCGCATGAACGACTTCGTGGACAATTCGCGTCACGAGGGCCTAATCGCGCTCGACGGCCGCGACATCAATGCCCGCGATTTCGACCTGGTGTCCCTGCGCCGCCGGGTGGGCATGGTCTTCCAGAAGTCCAACCCGTTCCCCAAGAGCATCTTCGAGAATGTGATCTTTGGCCAACGGGTGGCGGGGCAAAATGACCGCCGCATCCTGGAGGAGGTCTGCGAGCTTTGCCTCAAACGGGCGGCCCTTTGGAACGAGGTCAAGGACAGGCTGGACGATTCCGCCATGGCCCTGTCGGGTGGTCAGGCGCAGCGACTTTGTATCGCTAGGGCCCTGGCCACCAATCCCGAAGTGCTCCTGCTCGACGAACCCGCCAGCGCGCTCGACCCGGCCTCCACCGCCCGCATCGAGGACCTCATCTTCGAGCTGAAGGAAAACTACACCATTGTCATCGTCACCCACAACATGCAGCAGGCCGCCCGCGTTTCCGATCAGACCGCCTTCTTTTTCGAGGGCCGCCTGATCGAGTACGGCCCCACGCAGCAGGTCTACACCCGCCCGGCCATGCGGCAGACAGAGGACTACATCACCGGCCGGTTCGGCTGACCGGTCCCGCGTCCACCAAGGGGGATTTCCCATGTCCATCCACCTGCAACGCGACCTGGACAACCTGCAGCGCCTGATCCTTTCCCTGGGCGGCCTGGTGGAAGCCGCCATATTCAAGGCCATCCGCGCGCTGCGTGAGCGCAATGTCGGACTGGCCCAGGAGGTGGTCGAGGGCGATTCCCAGATCGACGCCGACGAGAACGCCATCACCGAGGAGTGCCTCAAGATCCTCGCCCTGCACCAGCCGGTGGCCGGCGACCTGCGCCGCATCGCCACCGCCATGATGGCCGTGGTGGATCTGGAGCGCATGGGGGACCTGGCCGAGGAAATTGCCGAGCGCGCCGTCCACATGTCGAAGCTGAGTTGCGCCCCATTCCCCGACGGCATCGAGACCATGACCGATCTGGCGCTCACCATGGTGCGCCAGTCACTCAACGCCTTCGTCAACGGCGACTCCGATTTGGCCCGCAGGGTCATCCGCATGGATGACGCCGTGGATGACTACAACGACAAGCTGATCTCCGAGATCACCAAGACCATGCGGTCCTCCCCCGACCTGATCGAGTGCTCACTCTCCCAGTTCTCGGTGGTGCGCCATGTCGAGCGCATCGCCGACCACGCGACCAACATCGCCGAGGATGTCTGCTACCAGGTGGAAGGCCAGCTCATCCGCCACCAGCCCCGCTGACCCGACCGGGTCACCGAAGCGGCCCCCATCCGAGGAACCACGCCATGGCCCCGTCCGACAAGATGGAAGATCTGGAAAAACAACCGCGTGAATCCGTCCTCATCATCGAGGATGAGACCGCCCTGGCCGAGGGCTTGGCCTACAACCTCCGCCGCGAGGGGTTCGAGGTGGCTCAAGCCGGCGACGGCAGGACTGGTTTGGCCATGGCCCTGGCAAACCCGCCCGATGTGCTCCTCCTCGATATGATGCTCCCCGGCATTCCGGGGGTGGACATCCTTCGGGAACTCCGCTCCAACGAGAAAACCAAAAAACTGCTGGTGATCATCCTGTCCGCCAAAAGTGAGGAATCCGACCAGGTCGTCGGGTTCTCCATGGGGGCCGATGATTATGTCACCAAGCCGTTCAGCGTGAAGGTCCTGCTGGAGCGCATCAAGGCCCTCAAACGACGCAAGGCGGAAGGGGAACCGGCCGCCAAAAGCGACCGCCCCCTACTGGCAGGCCCCATCCGTATCGATCAGGTTCGCCACAAGGCGTTTTTGGAAGGGCGTGAACTCGACCTCACCCCCACTGAATTCAGGCTGCTGCAATGCCTGGTGGCCCAACCCGGCAGGGCTTTCACCCGCCGCCAACTGATGGAGGCCTCAATCGGGGACGGCGCCGTGGTTCTGGAGCGCACCATCGATGTGCATATCAAGACCCTGCGCCGCAAGCTGGAGGATGATTCCATCGTGGAAACTGTCCGTGGGGTCGGTTACCGCTTCCGCGAATGACCGTCCCGGCCCTGCTGCCGCCATCTCCTGCTAGCCCGTGGCAATGGCGGCTTTTGTTACGGAAAAAGGGAAGTGGCCGGTTTTTCGTCGCAAGCTCTGACCTTTTTCCGCCAAATCCTTGTCACAACTTGACGAACTGGCGGGTTGACCTCTATTTTTGATCTATCTGTTCCAGGCGGCCCTGTCGTCTAGTGGCCTAGGACACAGCCCTTTCAAGGCTGCGACACGGGTTCGAATCCCGTCAGGGTCAATCTTATTTTTGGACACAACGGCTCTAATGCTGTAAGTCCAAGCTTGGAACAGATATCTGCTTTTTTGGGGTTTGTGGCTCTCCGCTCCATAACCCTTATTTCCCGCCCTGCGTGAGACACGGAATGAGATACAGGGGGAGTTTTTGCTCCCGTTGTTCCGTTTTTGGATCCCGTTTCACACTGCCCGATTCTGTTTGAACCTGTACCGCCACTCACCGGTTGTGTTTCTGCCCGCCAGATTGAAGTCAAAGCTTAATCGGCCTTGGCTGGGGCTACGCCTATTACAGAGCCGGAGGAACGGATTGACGTGGCCAAGCCCGTATTCAATTTCGATGTTGCCGGATTGCCCCCAAGCATCTTCGGGTTGGTGATGGCCACCGGGGTAGTGTCCCTGGCCGCCGCCGGTGCGGAGTACAGTTCTTTGGCCATTGGTCTTTTCTCACTGAATGCCCCTCTTTACCTGGTCCTCTTTGCCCTGTTCCTCCTCAGAATGGCAACGGCCCCGGCGGCAGTCGCTGCAGACTTTTTAGACCACGCAAGGGCTCCAGGGTTCTTCACCATGGTGGCTGCCCCGTGTGTCCTCGGCAGCCAGTTCGTCCTTCTGGCCGACTGGCCGGGCGTGGGCATCGTACTGCTTGGGATCGGCCTACTGCACTGGGGCGTGTTCACATACCTGATGCTCCCGAGCCTGATGACTGCCCGAGAGAAACCACCGGCGGAGCAAGGGCTGTCAGGAGCGTGGCTTCTGCTGGTGGTCGCTACCCAGGCGGTGAGTGTTCTAACAGGACTGATCTTGCAGCGGCTGCACCCGACACCGGAATGGGCCGTTTTCGGGGCACTAGCGTTCTGGCTAGTCGGCAGCATGATCTACATCTGGATCATCTCCCAGATCTTCAATCGCATTCTGTTCCAGCCGGTTGGGCCGAGTGACCTGACGCCGCCTTACTGGATCAACATGGGGGCTATGGCCATCTCCACCCTGGCGGGAGCCGTGTTGGTAGGCTTGGCCGGCCAGTCCCCGCTCCTGCGCGAGCTTCTACCCTTCCTGAAGGGAATGATCCTGCTTTTCTGGGCGACGGCGACATGGTGGATTCCGATACTCCTGGCACTGGGTGTGTGGCGGCACCTGGTCCGCCATTTCCCCCTGACCTACGACCACGGGTACTGGGCAGCGGTATTCCCGCTCGGCATGTACACGGTCTGCACTGAGACAATGATCCGCACCCTTCATTTACCGTTACTGGCACCAATCGCAACCGCCTTCGTCTGGGTCGCCATTTTTGCGTGGGTTGCAACATTTATCGGGTTCGTGCATCAACTCATCGTCCCGCCTGCAAGGCCACTGGAAGCCCAACAAAATGGATGGATTCCCACGGCTAAAAAATAAACAGAACAAAATCTTTCTTTAATGAACAAAGTAATCCGTCTTTAAAAAATCCCCCATCACTATCTGTATATCCTCAACTGGAGTACCTCTGCATGCTCACACGAAGAGCTTGGCCTGCAAATGGGTTACCCTACCAAATAATTTATAAAATAATATCAATGGTTTAACACTTGAAATCCACTTGATGATAAAATCGTCATGCGGAAGTAAAGTTTGGGAAAGTTCACTGCGCGTCCAGGTGAAACCTCGGGTTTGCAGTTTGCCGGTAATAACTCCCTGACAGAAATGATGAGGTGGTGGTGGAGGAAAAGAACGATCAGGCCGTGATTGAGGTCACGCGCCGCTGGGTGGTTGAAATGGTTATCGGGCTGAACCTGTGCCCCTTCGCCCGCCGGGTTTCTGATTCCGGGCTGATTCGCTACGCGGTGACAGATGCTGGCGACTCCGAGGAACTTCTCGTGGCTCTTGAAAAGGAGCTGGTTGCACTGGCCGCTTCCCCACGTTTGGCGGTCGAAACAACGATCTTGATCCATCCAAAAGCTTTGTCAGATTTCTCGGACTACCTGGCCTTCCTCAACCATGCGGACCGGCTGGTCCGGCGTCTCGGATTATTGCGCACCATTCAGATAGCTGGCTTCCATCCGCAGTACCAGTTCGAGGGTACGAAGCCGGATTCGCCAGAGAACTATACCAATCGTTCCCCCCAACCCATGCTCCACCTCCTCCGGGAGGAGAGTGTGACCGAAGTGGCTGGTGAAAAGGCTGATTTGGCCGCAATCCCCCAGCGGAACATCAGCACCCTTCGCAGCCTCGGCAAAGCAGAGATCCTCGCCCGACTCAAGATGATAAAAGGTTAAACCAGCCCCAGCCCCCCCTTGGGCTCGACAGTCAGAAAAAGGGCCCGTATTTCAGCGATTTTCTAATTTTGAGCCGTTCCTGAGGGGGTGAGATTCGTTTTGAGATACGGAACAGAAAAAACCTCGTTTTTCACAGCATTTTCATGGGTGTGCGAATCCCGTCAGGCTCAACCCCCACCACGCCTGGATCGGTTTTTCCCAAATAACCTGCCCCGAAAAGCTTTTTAACCACCCATTTGCCCATTTTGCAGGCTGCCAACCCCTCCTGTTGGCCTGAAAACCTATTTTCTCATTGTTTTAAAACCGTCTGTTGGGAAACAATGAGATATGCCCGGTTCCCAGACACCGGGTCCCGCCCAAACCACCCGTGTCCCTTCGATACGGGGCAGGCTCCCGATTCGGAGTCTCTGCCATGCCTGACCCGGATGCGCCTTTGACCTCCTCCGTCCATTGGAATGGACTTCCTGAGGAATTGCTGAAATCGTTGGCCCCCATCGAGGTGTGGGAACCTGCCGGCTCCCAAACCTCAGCAACAGGCAGCGCCCGCTTGTTGAAAACCACCGGGGCAACCGTTGGGGAACCGGTTCGCATCCTCCTGTTACCAGATGCAGGCTGGATCCATTCCGCACCATCCGGTCGGGAATGCCTCGCCAACCTGATCGCCTGCCGTTCCCAGGAAGGCGCGCCCCCGGAGGCGGTTCCTTTCCTCCATGCGTCGGCGGAAGGTGAGACACCCTGGGCGACCGGAACCCTGCAACCCGGAATCTGGCTGGGCGATCAGACCGCCCGCAACGGCCGGGCACCCATCCCCCAGGCCATCCAGATCATCCGCTTGGCCGCGACCACCCTGGGATTACTCCACCAGTCCAAATGCCTGGCAGGACCCATTATCCCCGCCGAGGTGTGGGCCCCGCTCGACGGCAAATCCGCCCAGTTCCCCTGGGCAGGCTTCATCGGTGCCCGTCTTGCCGCCTGCGGCGCGGGAGCCGAATTATCAACCAACTTAACTCCTTTTTATCCACCTGAGGTCCTCGACGGGGGCGCCTGGGACATCTCGGCCGACCTATACGCCCTGGGCTGCCTCGCCTACTGGCTGCTCACCGGCGAAATGCCTTACCAGGCGGCCACGGCTCCCGAATTGCGCGATCAGCAGCGCGCCCGCAAACCGCGAACTCCCCCTGAATTGCGCATGGGCGTGCCACCGGTGCTCTCTGAACTGGTCATGCGGCTCATCTCGACCGAGGCCCACGAGCGGCCCCTGAAGGCTCAACCGGTGGCCGACCGTCTGGCGGTTCTCGGAACCAACACCAGCCCCTCGGTGGCCGCCGGCGATGGTTACGTCGTCAGGACCGACCAGCGAAACGCAACCCCCATCCCGCGGCCCGTGGCGACCGCCATCGATTCCGAAATCAAAAAGCTCCAGCAGGACGCCGAATCGGCGGCTAACAACCCAGATCTCTGGTTGAAGCTGGCCCAGGCCCAATTCAAGGCAGGCAGGGCGGGCGACTGCCTGGTTTCGGCCGAAAAGGCCTTGAAATTGAATCCCCGCATGGGTGCGGCGGCTCTCCTCCGTGTGGACGCCCTACTCGCCAAGGGCCAGGTGAAGCAGGCGATCCGCGACCTGCAACCCATTGCCAAGGCCCTGCCTGACGCTCCGCAGGTGCTGATACGCTTCGCCAAGGCGCGCGCGGCTGATGGTGACCACGCCCGGGCGATCACCGATTGCGACGGCGCCCTGAAAGCTGATGGAAAAAATATCGAGGCCTTGACCCTCCGCGCCAAATCAAACCAGGCCTTGGGCAACAACGCCCGAGCCCTCGACGATCTCGACAAGGCCATCGGCTTCGCGGAAAAGGGCAAACCGGGCGGATTCGCCCGCCTTCTGGCCCTCAGGGCCGAGGTGCACCTCCACCTGAACCGGCATGAGGAAGCCAAGGCCGACATCGACCAGGCCCTGGCAACCGATCCCGACAGCGTTTCCGCCCGCCAGGTCCGGGTCCACTACCTTCTGGCTGTTGGCAAACCCGCCGATGCCGAAAAGGATTGCGACCACCTGGTGCGTCAGGCCGGACGCCTGGCATGGCCTTGGCTTCTCCGCGCCCGCCAGCGGCAAATGGCAGGTGAATACCATCTGGCCCTGGAAGATTTCGATGAGGCCATGGGCATTGAGGCCACACCTTCCACCATGGCCCAGACCGCCCTGCTTCTGGCAGCCGCCCCGGAGAAATCGGTGCGGGACAGTACCCGGGCCTTGGAATTGGGCAGGAAAGCCGCGGAGGAAACCGCCTGGGAGGAACCTGCTATCTTGGAGGCTGTTGCAGCCGCCTACGCCGCCTGTGGCCAGGGTGAAACCGCCGCCGGTTGGGTGATCAAAGCCATCACCAGGGCAAAGCCAGAAGACAGGGATCGACTTCAGGAAACCCTGAAGCTCTACAAGGCGGGTAAACCTTATCGGTTGGGCAAATCTTAGTCGACCGGCTCAAGGGACAGCCAGCCATTGCACCGCATCCGCGGTGACATGCCCCTCGGTCCCCTCGTTGGACACGATCACACGGGTACCCCCCGCCGGGAAATCCCAGGTCCCCAGGGACACAAACGGCTTGCCCTTGCCAGGGTTTCGTGTCTGGTCCACGGAGACCGTTTCCGCACTGCCACCATGTTCCACTCTCACCGGCACACGCCGGCTCCGGTTCGCGTTTGCGGTATAGGCCAACCGAACCTCGTACCGTCCAGCCTTGGGAAGTTCCGCCTCGAATATCAACCGTGCCCTGCCCTTGCCCGCATTGCCATCATGCCGGTAACCAGTCCCCACATACCCCGGAACCGAGGAACTGGTGGCCCAATTCCCTTCCACCCGGGCTTGACCATCATCCCGGACAATCCCGGGCAGCTTGGACGGTTCCAGGGGCGGTATCTCAGGCCGCCCAGCCGTGGGCTTCCTCGGCCGCCGCTCAAACTCAAGCACCTGCCCGTCCCGCAGCAACCGCTCCCGCAACCGGGCATAAGGCACATCCCGAACCTTCAGGTTGCCATCAATCGCCAACGCCGCCGCGGTGCCGGCCGATTGCCCCAGCACGAAAAACACCGGCTCCATGCGGATTGATCCGAAGGCGATATGCGTGCTGCCAACGCAGACCGGCACCAGCAGGTTGTCCACCGTGCCGGCCTTGGGCACCAGGGCCCGGTAACTGACGGGGTAGGGCCCGCCGGGGCTTTCCTGGACATCCCCCTCGTTTTGCACATGCCCCCGCTCGTCCACATACCGGGCACAGTTGTGGGAATCCATGTTGTAACTGCCCATTCCCACAGGATCCGCCACTGGGTCCAGCCCCAGGCAATGCCGCTCGGTATGGATCAACTCGGCATCCAGCCGCCTCGCCTCGCGCACATAGATTTGCCAGGGCCAGTTGCCGTTGCCGACGAATTCATCCCGTGCCAATCCCCATTTCGCGCAGTGGTCCCGCACCGCCTGGGGCACCCGGGCATGATTCGCCAGCGACCACATGAGGCCCTGCTGATATTCAAGATGCCTTTGGACGATGATGGCGCGCCCCGCGTAGCTCGCCTCGGCGTAACCGTGGTTGGCACCGATGAAATCGGTGCTGAAGGCACCGTTGTTGTTGGTGTCCGTTTTCCCGTTGGGCATGGCCAGGGGATGCATGGGCACCCGCGTGTCCCCGGCCTCGAAATTACGGAACAATAATTCGTATTCACCCTCCCGGTAACCCGCCGGTTTGGCCCACGGGGTCAGGTTGTCCGGGTTGCGGGTCATGCACATGCGAAAACAGTAGGCCTGCAAACGGGAATCCCCCTCGCCTTCCGCGGGCAGTTCCGGCTCAATCCCCGGCAGCAGGCCGCTCGCAGGGTCGCCCGGAATCCGGTGGGCGCTGACCGGTCTCAAAAACCGGTGGTTGTGGGTGTTGCGGGCCCTTTGCACCCCGTTCAGGGTCTCGTTGTGCTGGCGTTTCGCCTCTCGCCCGACCCGGTAGGGCGCCCCGGCGCGGGCAAGCAGGTCCCCCTCATAACTGGCATCCACAAACTGCAGGCCGTGGATCACTTTTCCCGAAACCAGACGGATCGAACGGATCCTTCCCCCGTCCCGGCTGACGGCGTCCTTCCCCTCGGAAAGGGCATCCCCCTTCAACAGTTCCACCCCGGCTTCCCGCAGCCACTCCTCCAGCACCTTTTCAGCCACCTTGGGTTCAAAGGTCCACTGTGCGTCCTCATTCGGCCCGGTCCGCCAGGCGGGCGACTGGTCCCGTGTTTCCAGGTTCCAGGCCCCGGGATTCTCGTAATGCCTGCGCAAGCGCCGGTAAAACTCCCGAGCGATTCCGCCGATCACCCGCTTGTCGCCCGAGTCTGTGGCCCCCAAACCCGAGGTGGTCATCCCGCCCACATGCACGGTGCGTTCCACCAGCACGGTGGTCTTGCCCATGCGCCGCACTTGAATGGCGCAGGCAACGCCTCCGGGCGTCCCGCCGTACACAATCACATCATGACCATCAGCCCCCGGAACCACCGTCAGGGCCAGGGTGAGAAAAGGTACGAGCATGGGGCACCGTGCCTTGGGCAATCAGGAGCCGGATCCATCCTGCTGGTCGATCTGTTCGGCCAGTTTCAGCGCGCGCAACAGGCCGCGCGCCTTGTTCAGGGTCTCCTGCCATTCGTTTTCCGGAATGCTGTCCGCCACCACGCCGGCACCGGCCTGCAGGTGGGCGGCACCCTTGCGCAGCACCAGCGTCCGAAGGGCGATGCAGGTGTCCATGTTCCCGGAAAAATCAACATACCCCACCGCGCCCCCGTAGGGTCCGCGGCGGACTGGTTCCAGTTCGTCAATGATTTGCATCGCCCGCACCTTCGGGGCCCCGGACAGGGTCCCCGCCGGCAGGCAGGCCCGCAGGGCGTCCAAGGCGCTCATCCCCGGACGCAGCTTGCCGGTCACCGTGCTGCACAAGTGCATCACATGGCTGTACCGTTCCACCGTGAGCACATCCTTCAGCCGCACGCTGCCGAATTCGCTCACCAGCCCCACATCGTTACGCCCCAGGTCCACCAGCATGATGTGCTCGGCCCGCTCCTTGGGGTCCGCCAGCAATTCGGCGGCGAGCGCCTCGTCCTCGGCGCCGTCCTTGCCACGCCGCCGCGTGCCCGCCAGGGGCCGGATGGTCAGTTCCCCGTCCTCCAGCCGGGTCATGATCTCCGGTGAACTGCCCACCAGGCTCAGGTCGCCCTCGCGGAGGAGGAAAAGGAACGGACTGGGGTTCACCACCCGCAGCGCCCGGTAGATGGTGAAGGGGGAGGAATCGGTCCGGGCCTCCAGCCGCTGGCTCAAGACCACCTGGAAGATATCGCCGGCCAGGATGTATTCCTTGACCCTGGCGACAGCCTCATGGAATTTTTCACGCGTGAAAGTAGATTTATAATCCCCGGTCACCTCGCCCAAGGGCGCGAGGTCCACCACCGGCAAGGTCGCCCCGTCGCGGATCCGGTCCACCAGCGCGTCCACCTGCCGGCAGGCCGTCTCATACTGCTCACGGGCGTCCCCATTCACCCGCGCATGCGCCACCACCAGCACGGTCTTGTTGATTTGGTCGAAGACCACCATGCGGTCGTACAGGGCGAACGCCAGGTCGGGCAGGTCGCGATCATCTGGCGGCGCGTCGGGCAGGTGCTCCACCCAGCGCACGGTGTCATACCCCGCGTGTCCCACCACCCCGCCCAGAAAGCGCGGCATCCCGGGCAGGTGCGGGGCCTTGTTTTTCTCGATCAACGCCTCCAAGGCCCGCAGCGGGTCGGCCACCGTCTGCTTTTCCTCGCGGCCGTCCGCGTGCGTGATGGTGACCGAGTTCCCCTTCGCGACAAAACGGCAGAACGGGTCAGCGCCCAAAAAACTGTAGCGCCCCGGCTTTTCCCCGCCCACAACGCTTTCAAAAAGGAAGGACCAGCGCGCGTCTCCCAACCTGTGGAACGCCAGCACCGGAGTGAGGCTGTCGGAACTCACCTGGCGGTAGACCGGTACCAAGCCGGTCCCAGGTTGGCCGGCAAGGGATTGGAAAGTGGAAAAGTCCGGATAGTACCTGTGCATGTTTCGGCGGCGACTCCGGAAAACCAGGCGGCCAAACCGGCCTTCCGGCCACCCGGAATGTTGGCCGAAACCCCGCTGCCCCGTGAGCTTCAGGCTAGCGAATGACAAGGGGTTTTGAAATGTGGGATGGCGTTTTCCAAACGGCCTTTCTCCCAAAAGCGCAGGGGGCGACCGGATGGCCGCCCCCAATCGGTTCTATGGCCTTGGCCCTGCCTCAGGACTTGGCCTTATCCTTGGCGCTATCAACTGCCTTTTCCTTCGCCTTTTCCTTAGCGGCATCCTTGGGCGCGTCCTTTGGGGCGTCCTTGGCATCCTTGTTTTTGCCTTTGCCCTTCTTCGCCTTGGCGTCCTTGGCGGGTTCCTTGGGCATGTCCTTGGGTTCGGGCAGGGGCACAAACTCCACCCCCACATTCACGTCACACCCTTTCAACTGCTCCTGAAGTTTCTTGGCCCCCTCCTTGGTGACCTTCGTCTGCCACAGGTACAGGTTTTTCAGTTTTTTCAGTTCCGCCAAATGCGCCAATCCCTGGTCCGTCACCCCGGTCTCGTAGAGGTTCAGATACTCGAGGTCCTTCATCCCCTTCAGGTGGACCAGCGACGCGTCGGTGATCTTGGTTTTTTCCAGGTGCAGGCGCGTCAGGCCGGTCAGGGGAGCCAACTGCCCGGCGATCTCGTCATTCACCGGCTGGGCCCGCAAGTTCAGCGCCACCAATGATTTGCCAAGGTCCTTCAGCGGCGACAGGGTAACCGCCCCGAATTTATCCACCGGCTGCAGAAAGCTGACTTCCAGCCGAGGATCATTCTGGGCCACCTCAAGAACCAAGGCCCCCGTGGCGCGCAGGGCGTCCATCGCCTTCTGCTCGGCCGGGTCCCGCTTTGCTTTTTCCTGGCCCAACACAGCCATGGAGGTCAAACCGGCCAAAAACAGAAACACCATAAACGAGCGCGCCATTCGTTTCACTCCAGATCGTTCAGGTCAGTTCGGGGACAACGGGGGGTAGGCGGCAACCGCCATGCCCTCCAAGATCAACCGACCGGGCCTCAGGACAGTTCCTGACGCACCCGTTCCAGCAGTTTTACGGTGGCTTTGATGCCCTCGGGCTCCGAAAGGCTGCCCCCTTCCCACTCCACACTCACCCAACCCTTGTACCCGGCCTTCCGGACCAGGTTCAGCATTCGCTTGTAATCGGTGTGCTTCTCGTTCCCCTCGCCATCGAAGTCATGCGACTTGGCGCTCACGCCCTTGGCAAACGGCATCAGTTCTTCCACACCCTTGTACCGGTCGTAGGATTTGCCATTGCCCAGGTTGAAATTGCCGAAGTCCGGCAGGGTGCCGCAGCGCGCATGGTTCACCTTCTTGATCACAGCAGCAAGCCAGGCACCGTTGCTAGAAAGCCCGCCATGGTTCTCCACGATCACGTTGATTCCCTGGCTGTCGCCGTACTCGGTCAGCGCAGCAAGTCCCTCGGCGGCCCGCTCCAGTTGCTCCTCGTAGGTGCCCGAGGAGGCGGCGTTCACGCGGATCGAATGGCACCCCAGGAATTTGGCCGCGTTCACCCACTTGTGGTGGTTCTTCACGGCCTGCTTCCTCTTGTCGGGATTCGCATCCCCCAGATTGCCCTCCCCGTCACACATGATGAGGATATTCTCCACCCCCAGGTCTTTGCTCTGTTTCAAGAGCTCATTGCCGGTGGCCTCGTCCTCGGCCTTCCCCTTGTAGAACTGGTTCACATACTCCACGCCCGAAAGGCCGAAGTCCTTCTTGGCGATGCTGGGGAAATTGATGGGATCCAGTGTCTTCCCGAAAAAGGCCTTGTGCAGCGACCACTGGGCCAGGCCGATCTTGAACCAGGGGTCAGCCGCCAAGGTCGCGGCTGGCAGCCGGCCGGCGGCCAAACCACCCATCAAAGCCGCCCCTGCAACTTGCAAGAAGGAACGCCGATCCGCTGCCTGGTTCAACATGTTCTGCAAACTCCTGACATCCACCGCCGGGTACGGCTCATTGCGGCCAAAGGCCCCGGGCCGGTTGTGAATCCGATGGTAGCAAACCGGCCCCACCAAGCAAGCAACAGGGCTCTCCCGCGAAAATTTGAAAGGATCCATGCGAATCAATATGTGGAGCCCTGAAACCAGCCAAGGATGAAACAGGAAATACACTTGAACATTTGTACACTATAGGTTAAAGACTAGTGGGTCGGGTTGGGCAACGACAGGGTGATGCTGTCCCTCAACCTCCTCCAATCACCCGCCGGGAAAACCGCCATGCATTCGATCGCCCCTTCAGATAACCCCTCCACCCACGGGCCCCAGCCGGAAACAGAAGGATCCCCCATGACCAAATGTCCGATCTGCACCCACCTACTGATTCCACGGGGGAAAGTGTGGACCTGCAAACGCTGCCAATTTGAGATCTGTCTGGGATGCTCGGAATCCTGGGCTTTGGAGTAACCGGTGCTTCCCCCAATCCACCGAACATCGTTAACTTGGGGAGAATTTGCCGCCTTTTGTGTTAAATTAGGGGGCTTGCATCTGTAAGCCAGACACTCAGCCCCTATTTCTTGCCAATTATTAATAAAATCAACTTTAAATCGACTTGTCTCTCCTCTTTTTTCTTGAACCTTTTCGAGCCTACAATCGTAAGGAACAAGGAATGGATGGAAAAGTTTGACGGTTGGTGAATCTGGCAAGCCCGGCAAAGCGCCACAGGGCACCAGGAATGGCCGGGATGAATCAGGGAAGAAAAAGTTCATTCACAGGGAGGCCGGACCATGTTGGTACTTAGCAGGAAGGTTGGCGAGAAGATCCTCGTGGGCAATAACGTCGTCCTCACCGTAGTGGAGGTGAACGGGAACCGCGTTCGCCTGGGAATCGAAGCCCCGCGGGATATGGCGGTGGTCCGCGGTGAACTGGTTGGCAAGGGTCGGGACCTGGAGGCTGAAATGCCCAAACCCAAAACCGCTCTGTCTGAAACCGGTCTCGAAAACGAGATGTCCGAAGGCAGTCATTTTGATCTGGTACTGAATTAACTGAATCACACCCTTTGGCCGACAACGCCCAAGTCGGCCCTGGAAGAAACCCCCGGTGTTGGCACCGGGGGTTTCTTTTTATCCAAAGCCTCACCCCCTTCCGGGGAGACGCCTGACGCGTGCGTGGACTGCCCGGGAACCCGGGAGGTCCGGAACAGGGGGACGCCCCCCGTTCCGCCCGGGCAGCCCCGCCCGAATCATCACATCCCCCAGCCTGATCCCTCCGACTTTTCCCTGCTGAGGGAAAACCCGGACGGGAAGAATTGGGGAACGTTTGGCAAATCCCGTACCCGGCCCGCAAAAATTCCAAATCGCTGGTTTTTCAAGGGCCCAGCATTGGCCCCCAGTTTCAAATGCCCGCCGGATGGCAATCCATGCCCACAAAACAGGCAACTGGTCCGGCAAGGTCCCGGAGGCATATCACCCCGGATACCCGGTAGGGCCATCTGTCGGATCCGTTGAATAGCCAAAAGTCCCAACGAAAACACCCGGGGAAGGATCGCTGTCCTTCCAGCGGGTGCCTGGTGCGTGCCCTGTTGGGCAGTAGGTGAATGCTTACAGCCGGTTGCTGTATTTCTTCACGCGCCGGCCGAAGACCGGTTGGGAGGACTTGGGTGCCTCCGGGGCCTTTTCAGGAACCGCATCTTTAGGCTTTACCGATTCAAACCCTTCCACTTCCCGTTTTTCCAGAATCTGGTTGATGAACATCTCCACCTTGGTCAACCGGTCCCCTTGGTCCGGGGAAACGAAAGCGATGGCGATGCCGTTGGCGCCGATGCGGCCGGTCCGGCCGATCCGGTGGACGTAGGCTTCGGGATCCTCGGGGATGTCGTAATTCACGACATGGGAGATATCCTTGACATCAATCCCGCGCCCCACCACATCCGTGGCCACCAGATGCTTGATCCGGCCGAGGCGAAACGCCTCCATCACCCGGTCGCGCATGCCCTGGGGCAGATCGCCATGGATCATCGCGACCGCGGGAATCTCCTTGCGAAGCGACGCGTAGAGGTTCTCCGCCCAGCGCTTCCGCTCCACAAAGATGATGCTTTGCGACGGTTTCTCGTCCTTGAGGATCCGCATCAGCAATGGCAGCTTCCGGTCCTCATCCACCGAGACATAACTCTGGCGGATCTTCTTGACGGTGGGTTGCTCCGTCGCGATCCGGACTTGCTTCGGGTCGCGCTGGTAACGCTGGGTCAGCCGCAGCACATCTTCCGGCAGCGTGGCGGACAGCAGAAGGGTCTGCCGGTCCTGCGGGCATCGCTTCAGGATCTTCTCGATGTCGGGGCGGAACCCGATGTCCAGCATCCGGTCCGCCTCGTCCAGCACCACATACTGCGGGCCACGGGGAACAAAGGTGCCGCGCTTCAGGTGGTCGATCACGCGTCCGGGTGTGCCCACGATCAGGGGCACCTTCCTCTCCAGCGCCCGGACCTGCGGCCCCATGCTCTGGCCGCCGCACACCACCACGCTTTCGGGCCCGCCCTCGGGCAGGATTTTGCGGGCCTCCTCCACCACTTGGGCGGCCAACTCGCGGGTCGGCACCAGGATCAGGGCCTGCGCATACCTGGAATCCTCCCCGCGGCTCCATGCGTTGAGGAATGGCAGCAGGAAGGATGCTGTCTTTCCAGTACCTGTCTGCGCCTGACCGATCACATCATGCCCGGACAGGGCAAGCGGAATAACCCCCGCCTGAATGGGTGTAGGCTTCGTGTACCCAGCGCGATCGAGACTGGCCAGGGTCTCGGGCCGAAGCCCCAACTCAACGAATGATGTGCCAGTTGTTCCCTGCGCCTTGCCCGCCGTCTCCCCGGCTTTGTCCTGCATCTCCATGCTCGTAATGGTTATCCCGTGTGATTTGAATGGGCGAATGGATCCGGCGCTTCCCGGATTCGGACCGCGACAACCCCGTAAAAGAGATGGGGCTAGATCATGCAGTCTTATTCTATCCTAAATCATTGCTCCGCCCCTGTCCATATGGTATCCCGGTTTGCCTCCTGGCCATTCACTGGGAAGAATACCCACCTGGGGCAAATCACCAGCCACCCGACAGGAAAACTGGAATGCGACTGGAAGACCTGAAAGAGGGATCCGAACTGGGTGTGTTGGTGGTGGGTGCCGATGCCCCCGGGCTGTTTGCCGCGAGCTATCTTGCTCATTTGGGCGTGGGCGCCGTGGTGATCGATTCGGAATACCAGCCGGCAGGTTTTTCCCACGCCACCGTCCTGCAGGCCCGCTCTCTCGAAATCCTCCGCCTGATTGGCCTGGATCAACCCGTGATCCACCGTGGTCGCATCCTCGGGGAAATGGAGGTCCTGAATCAGGGAAAGTCCCTGGCCTGCCTGGACTTTTCCGCCCTTCCATCCCCCTACCCTTTTGTCCTGTCCATTCCTCAGGCCTCTGTCGAGGAGGTGCTCCAGGAGCACCTCGATAAACAAGGGATTCCTGTGATCCGCGGGGTCCGGCTGACCGGGCTTTCACAGGAGGAGGGAACTCCCGGCGTGCGGGTGGGTCTCTCCATGCCGGGCGGCAAGGTGGTCAATATCCAGGCCAGGCAAGTGGTTGGCTGCGATCGGTCGGCCAGCAGGGTTCGGGCACTGGCTGGAATCCCTTTTCCGGGTACAGAACTGCCCCTGCGACTGGCCAGCCTGGATGTGGCCCTCGAGGGTTTGCCGGAATCCTTCTCCCTGGTCCGCCAGCAATTGCACCTCCACGAGGAGGGCTGGCTGCTGATCAACCCATTGCCCGCTCCGGGGCTGTTCCGCCTGGTGTTGGAACGCGCTGCGCCAGCCCGGGAGCACGATTCCCCCCGAGCCGGCGCCTCCCGGAAGCCATATCCCCTTCCCCAGGTAGATGAATTGGAAAACCTGATCCGAATCCGAACCGGTTACCCGACGCTCTGTTTCGGTTCCACCCCCGTCGGTCGTGAAATCGCCTGCCATTCACGGCTGGCCCCCACCTTGAGGAAGGGACATGTTTATCTGGCAGGCGATGCCGCCCACATCCACACCCCGCTGGCCGGCATGGGCATGAATCTGGCCCTGATGGACATGACCAACCTGGTTTGGAAACTGGCCCTGGTGGAAAAGGGATACGCCTGGCCGAAAATCCTCGACAGCTACCATGTCGAGCGCCACACCGTGGTGCAGGATCTGGCCAGGCGGTTGGTGAATCTGGAAACCTTCAGCCCTTCCCTCAAGGGATTGGCCCGGTCCCTGTGTGACGGGCTTCAGCGTTTTCTTCCCAACCTGCAGGCATTAGAAGAACAAGGTGCCCTGCAGATCAGCCGCCTTCAGGTGGACTATCGCGCAAGCCCGTTGGTTCGGGAAAGCCAGGAAACCCTCCTGGAGGCCATGTTCAGCCAAGGCCCCGGCGGCGTGGGCCTGAAGGCTTGGCGCGCGTTCCGCCGCGGTTTGCATGCCGGGGAAAGGGTTCCGGCACTCCCCTGGCCCGGCCGCACGCCCCCTGGTGGCACACTGCTAGATCTGCTGGCCGACGACAAGCACCATGCCCTGATATTCGCGGGCCCGCAGGCCGATCAATCAACCCTGGAAAACGCCGCCCAGGTGGCCCGGGCCATCCAGACTCGTGGTCCGGGCGTTGGCCAGGTGGTTCCTCATTTGGTGGTGGATGACCAATCCCCGGAAATCCCGCCCGGGTTGATCGTGGGCCTGGAGGTGATTCGGGACCCCGGCCACCAACTCACCCGGGACCTGGGTTACCAATCCTCCGGGGTTTGCGTCATCCGGCCCGATGGCCATCTGGGCTTCCACGGCCAACCTGCCGAATTTGGGCCGCTGCAGGAATGGCTCGCGGACATTTTCACCCAATAATCCATCGGATAACCGCCATGTCTTCCAAATCCAGGGAAATTCTGGTCCGTGATTACACCTCCCCGACGGGCGAGGGGGCCCAAGCCTTGGGCCCCTACCAATTGCGTCCCCTCATTCTCCGGGACGAACAGGGGGCCACCACGGCCTGGCGCGTTCGCATCGAGGCGGGAGCCAAAACCCCGGCCAGTTACCACGCCCGCTCGGAGGAACTGTACCTGGTCACCGCCGGCGATGGGACGGCCTGGCTCAATGGCCAGGAAATCCAACTGAAAACCGGAACGTTTCTCCGCCTCCCGCCCGGTACCACCCACACTTTCCTTGCCGGCCCCCAAGGCCTGGAAATGCTGGATATTCACGCTCCCGGCTGCTGGCCCGACCACGACACCTTCTTTCTGGCTTCAGGCACTTGACCCCCCATCCCTTTCCTTAGTCCGGGCCCGGGCACCTGCCCGGCTTGTGTGGGTGATGGGTGCGGTTAGGATGACTTTGCACGGCACATAAACGGGGGCGTGAAACCTGATGGATTCCGGTTGGCCTGGCGGGGCAAATCAATCCCCGGACGAGTTCGACTACTCAAGCGGTGTACCAACCCGCCGCATCCTTTCCCCGGACCCCGGCTCCCTGGGCAACGAACCCACACCCGATGGCCCCATCACCGAAGAACATTCCGCGGTGGCGGTCCGCCTGGCGGTCCCCGGGGCATTCCTCGTCTTTGCGGGCATCTTCAACCTTTTGATCTCGGGTGTCCTGTTTTTTGCCGGCATAGCCCTCACCCAGGAAAACCCGGATGAGATTCTTGCCCGCATGCGGCAGGACAATCCCCGTCAAGCCGAAATCGTCGAGGCCCAATTGGCCCATGCCAATATGACCTGGGAAAAGGCTATTTCCGTTTACCGCGCCGGCTTCCTGGTGGCCGGTGGCCTGGGAATTGTCACCGGTCTTCTGGGAATCTGGGGCGGGCGCGCCATGTCCCGGCGGGGCAGTCATGCCATGGCGCTGGCTGGGGCTCTGGCTACCGCCATCCCCTGTATCACCCCGATGGGTTGCCTGATGCTGGGGCCCATCTTCGGCTTTTGGGCCCTTATCGTCCTGATGCGGGAGGATTCATGGCGGGCTTTTGGTCGCTGATTCTCGCCGGCCTGTGCCTGACGGGCCCCATCCATTCCGGCGGATCCCCGCTGCGGTGGGGATGCGATCAGGAGGGCGGTGCACCCTATTGTTTTCTGGACGGCAAACTCGAACTTGTCGGGTTCGAGGTCGACATCGTCCGCGAGTTGGAAAGGAAACTGGGTCGAAAAATCCGTTTCACGCAATATGGTTTCGAGAGCCTCATCCCCGGATTGCTGAAGGGGGATTTCGACTTCGCCATGAACGGTCTGGAAGTGCTGCCAGACCGGCGTCAGGCGATCCGCTTCACCCGTCCCTATTACCTGTACCGGCAGCAGCTCACTGTGCGCAAAGGGGAATCCCGTTTCTCCCAGTACAGGGAGTTGGCGGGACAAACCGACAAGGAAGTGGGCACGATGGACGGCACCGCCGCGGAGGCCCTTCTGATCCGTGACGGGGTACGCCACGCCAGCTACTCCACCCCCACCGAAGCCTACCGCGACCTGGAATTGGGCCGCCTCGATGCGGTGCTCCTCGACATGCCCATGGCCCGGCAATACGCTGCCGAAAACCCGGCCCTCGCATTCCTGGGTGAGCCTTTCGCCCCCGGCCGGTACGCCATCGCGGTTCCCCCGAGCGAGAACGCGCTGGCGGACGCCATCGACCGTTCGATCAACGAAATGATCCAGGATGGCTCCCTGCGAGAAATCCTCACGCGATGGAAAATCTGGGACGGGTTCAACGAAAGCCACCTCGCCGGAGCCACCAGCGCTGCCGATTGGGAATTCGAGGACAAGGATGCGGGCTCTGGCTGGACCGTGGCCCGTTATCTGCCCTTGCTGCTGGACGGTGCCCGCGTGACCTTGCTACTGACACTGGCGAGTTTCGCCCTGGCCCTGTGCATCGGCTTGGGAATCGCGGTTGCCCGCCTCTACGGCCCCAGGCCCCTCCAGATCCTGGCAGTCGGCTACATCGAGTTTTTCCGGGGGGTCCCCCTGCTCCTGCTGCTGTTTTTCCTCTATTTCGGGTTGCCCTCGGTTCTGGCGGGCATCGGGCTTCCCGCTATCGGCGAATGGATCACCCCATTCGCCGCTGCCTGGCTGGGTCTCGGCCTCACCTACGGGGCTTACGAGGCCGAAATCCAGCGCAGCGCCATCCAGTCGGTTCCCCAAGGCCAGTGGGAAGCCGCCGCTGCACTGGGTATGCCCAAGGGCCTCACCTTTCGCCGCATCATCCTGCCCCAGGCTGTCCGCATCGCCCTGCCACCCACCACCGGAGATCTGGTGGCCCTGTTCAAGGACACTTCCGTGGCCAGCGCCATCACTCTGCTGGAACTCAACAAGCAGTACCAGATCCTTGCCAAATCCAGTTTGAAATTCGTTGAAATCGGACTCATCACCGCCATCCTGTACCTGGCGCTTTCGGTACCGCTGGGACTTGCCTCGCGCGCTCTGGAAAAAAAACTGGGGGCAAACCATGGCAAGTGACCACAAACCAGCGGTGACGGGTGGTCTGGGTATTCGCATCAGCCAACTGGTCAAGCGCCATGGGGACCGCGAGATTCTGCGCGGCATACGCCTGGACATTCAACCCGGCCACACCGTCGCGCTCATCGGCCCCTCCGGGGGTGGAAAAACCACCCTCCTCCGATGCCTGAACGGGCTGGAGCCATTCGACGGTGGCTCCGTTGACGTGGGTGACAACACGCTGCATCCGGGCAACGGGCGACCTCGGGAAATCGCCCGAATCAGGCAAACCGTTGGCATGATTTTCCAGGATTTCCAACTCTTCCCGCATCTCAGCGTGCTGGAAAATGTGACGGCAGCCCCGGTGTGGGTTCAGGGTGAAAAACCGAAGGTGGCGCGCGAAAGGGCGCTCCAGCTTCTGGAGCGGGTCAAACTGGCCGATTTTTCACACCGCCGGCCCGCCCAACTGTCCGGAGGTCAGAAACAGCGCGTAGCCATCGCCCGGGCCCTGGCCCTGAGACCCCGCGGACTTTTATGCGACGAGATCACCAGCGCCCTGGATCCAGAAACCAAGCATGAGGTCCTCGTGGTCTTGGAGGATCTCAAGCGCGACGGCCTCACCGTGGTGATGGTCACCCATGAAATCGGCTTTGCCCGCAGGGCTGCCGATCGTGTGGTGCTGCTGGCGGATGGCAAAGTCGCCGAGGAGGGAACAGCCGGCGAGGTCATTGACGCGCCCAAAACCGAGCGCGCCTCCCGGTTCCTCGCCAGGGTTCTCGGTTGACATAAACCCGTCACCCGGTGATCCTTGGCTACTCTCATAAGCAGTTTTCCACAGTCCCAGATGGCCATTTTTGAAAGAAACGGATGACGGCATCAAACACTCCCCCCCTGCGCGGCGTCATTCTGGCTGGTGGCAAGGGTACCCGCCTGGGTGATCTCACCAAGGTCACCAACAAGCACCTGCTCCCCGTGGGGCCATACCCGATGGTCTACCACCCGCTGAAAAAGATGGTGGGTGCTGGCATTCGTGACATCCTGCTGGTCAGCGGAACCGAGCACATGGGTGACTTTGTCGAGCTGTTCGGCTCCGGCAAGGATTACGATTGCCGACTCACCTACCGGGTTCAGGATGAAGCCGGCGGCATCGCGCAGGCCCTGGGCCTTGCCGAACTTTTCAGCCAAAATGCCCGTAGCCTGGTTATCCTGGGCGACAACATTTTCGACGATGCCCTGGCAGGTTTTGCCAGCCAGGCCGCCAATCACCCCAACGACGCCCAAGTCATGCTGAAGGAAGTGACCGACCCCCAGCGCTACGGCGTGGCCGAATTGAAAGACGGCGTGGTGGTCAACATCGAGGAGAAACCCAAGCAACCCAAAAGCAATCTGGCAGTCGCCGGTATCTACCTCTACCCGCCCGATGTCTTCGAGGTGGTGCGAACCCTCAAGCCTTCCGGTCGCGGTGAACTCGAAATCACCGACGTGAACAACCACTACCTCCGTCAGGGCCGATTGCGTAGCCACACGCTGAAGGGCTACTGGACCGATGCGGGGACACTCCCTTCCCTCCATGTCGCCAATGAACTGGTCCGCCAGAAAATGCCACAGTTCTAGGGCAGGAAGATCCAAAATGCTGACACGGAAAAGCCGGGATTTCAGCCCCGGCTTTTTTATGGCACCGCACGACGGAAAGCAGTTATTAGACAGGCAAACGGAAAGACCCCCGCAGGTAACTGCGGGGGTCCGGTGTAGGGGGGTGGAAGGAGCCGTTCGAGTGTGATGGACATAATGATGTGTCCAGGTGTGAGACCCGGACGGATCG
>Ga0169931_10000642_pt1 | contig 58174 bp, 49 predicted proteins | sample Kivu_15m_20L_FD_129675 | JGI IMG/M metagenome (GOLD analysis project Ga0169931, IMG submission 129675) | Freshwater microbial communities from Lake Kivu, Western Province, Rwanda to study Microbial Dark Matter (Phase II) - Kivu_15m_20L... | ecosystem: Environmental > Aquatic > Freshwater > Lake...
CGGCTACGGCTACGGCTACGGCTGCGGCTACGGCTACGGCTACGGCTACGGCTAGGGCTACGGCTACGGCTACGGCTACGGCTACGGCTACGGCTAGGGCTACGGCTAGGGCTATTGTGTATCCTTGACGAATTATAATGATGCCCAAAATAATTACCAAGATTAAGGCAGTCCAGCCTACGAATGGGTACTCAGTGGAGGATATAAAATATATAATCAAGGACCCAACAAAAGCTGCTAGAAAACCTGAAATCACGGCTATAGTCCATGAAACACACACCAGGAAAAGCACCCACCGCCTTTGTAATCCAGCAGTGGTATAACTAAAATTTGACCCTTTCAGCTTGGTATGAGCGAAATTTGCACCCCTAATATCTGCATGGCTAAAGTCAGCACCTTCCAGATTCTGACCTTTGAAACAGCGTCCTCTGAGATTTTGACGTGAGAAATCACGTGGCATAAAGATTATATTTTGTTTTATCCCTTACATAGTTTATCTTATGTATTTATTAGCTAATTTGTCAATATTATACTAACTCAGGAGCGATAAAATGTTTAATTCTATGTAGAAACTCAAACGTGATGATCTGGGGTGCGATCGCCTACGACACTGGCAAAGCCAATGGCTGTGAGAGGTGGTCAAACTTCTGGTCGTAACAGTGCATCAGCTACCAGTGATACATCGCGCATTTCTTCAACATCGTGAACACGGAGAATATCAGCACCATGAGAAATAGCAGCACAACAAGCGGCTGCTGTTCCCCAAACCCGTGCTTTGGGGTCTGGTTGATTTAGGATGCGACCAATAAAGCTTTTCCGGGATGGTCCCACTAAAATAGGGCAATTTAGGGCTTTTAATTTACCCAAGCGCCGGAAAATTTCTAAATTCTGCTCATAGTTTTTGGCGAAACCAATCCCCGGATCAATAATAATTTTTTTCTGATCAACCCCTACACTTGTGGCGGCTAAAATTTGTGCTGCTAAAAAACTAGAAATCTCCGGGATTAAATCTTGATAATTAGTCATTTGCTGCATTGTCTCTGGTGTTCCCCGGATGTGCATCAACACAATTGGCACATCTAAACTGGCCAGTGTGGGCAGCATTTCTAAGTCAAAGGTGCCACCGGAAATATCATTAATCATATCCGCCCCCGCTTCTATAGCTGCCTTAGCTACAGCAGACCTAGTAGTATCTACGGAGATGGGAACTGTAATTTCTGGTCGGAGAACTTGCAATATAGGTATTACCCGATTCAGTTCTTCTGCAAGAGTGATTTGCTTGGCTCCTGGTCGAGTTGATTGACCACCCACGTCGATAATGTCAGCGCCGGCTGCTACCATTGCTTTTGCCTGTGCTAAAGCCCGATCGCTATGATTAAACGCCCCGCCATCGCTGAAACTATCGGGTGTGACATTTAAAACACCCATAAGATAGGTTCGCTGTCCCCAGATAAAACAGCGTTCTCTGATAATTAACTGGTTTGACATAATGATTTCCGCAAAACTCATTAAAACTCATGGATGCACGCCTTCCCCAGCTTGGCCAGGGAAACAGCGTGAGACATGAGATTATTTGTAGTTGACTTTGTAGTTGACAATGCGAGCAAAACTGGCAGGTTCAAGACTTGCACCGCCCACGAGAGCGCCATCAATTTCTGGTTGAGCCATAATCTCATCAATATTATTGGGCTTTACTGAGCCTCCGTATTGAATAGAAACATGGGGATTATTCAACTGACTACGAATTAAGCCAATTACCCGATTAGCTTCTTGTGCTTCACAAGTGTCGCCAGTACCGATGGCCCAAATTGGTTCGTAGGCAATTACTAGACTGTTCTGATCCACATCTATCAGGTCTTTATCTAGCTGGCTGGTAATTAGTGATTCAGTTTCCCCTGCATCGCGTTGTTCTTTAGTTTCGCCTACACATAAAATTGGTGTGAGACCGTACTTTTGAGCGGCTTTCAGGCGCAGATTAACCGTTGCGTCTGTTTCACCAAAGTATTGTCGTCTTTCACTATGACCGACAATGACAAAACGTACACTAAGTTCTGTCAACATGGGGGCAGAAATTTCACCTGTGTAGGCTCCATTTTCCTCCCAGTGAACATTTTGCGCTCCCAACTGGATGCGACTACCATGCAAACTTTTGGATAAAACGTTTAAGTTAGTGAAAGGAGGACACAATACTACTTCTCGTTCCGGGGGTGTTTCCTCCAAGTGGGGCAGAAATCCCTGTAAAAAGTCTTGGGTTTCTGCCTGGGTTTTGAACATTTTCCAGTTACCGGCAATAACTATTTTCCGCACAGGTGATTTAGTCAAGATTCTCAAGCTACTAGATGCAATTTTCAGTTTATGACGTTTTGTTGGTAATTGGTCATTGGTCATTAGCCCCAAATTTTAAATTTCACATTTCAAATTCATATGACTTCCACATTACCTTCTCCTGAACCATCACATGGCCCTTCGCCCAACTGGGAAGAAGAACTAGATAGTGCTATTTTCAGTTTTGACCATATTCAAACGGAACTCAACTATAAACAAGCACAAACGGCACTACGCCACTTAGTCACTAATCTTGACCTGACTCCCCAGGAAAAGAGAGGATTGGAAATTGAACTGGCTGATTTAGAAGCTATGCTGGGTAAGTTAGACAGGATGGTGGTGCAAATTGCTGCTTTTGGCATGGTGGGGCGGGGTAAGTCCTCTCTATTAAATGCCTTGGTGGGACAATCGGTGTTTGAAACTGGCCCCCTGCATGGAGTCACCCGTGATGCCCAAAAAGTTAACTGGTGTATTAGTGAGGAAACTATTGGCCAAAATGAACGGGCTTTACGGGTAACTTTACCTGCCGGTGGTGAATCTCAGGTAGAACTAATTGATACTCCCGGCTTAGACGAAGTAGATGGTGAAACCCGGGCGGCCTTGGCTGAACAGGTGGCAAAGCAAGCAGATTTAATTTTGTTTGTTATTGCTGGGGACATGACTAAGATAGAACATGAGGCTTTGTCTCAATTGCGGGAATGCGGTAAACCGATAATTCTGGTATTTAATAAAGTAGACCAATATCCTGAAGCTGACCGCATGGCAATTTATCACAAAATCCAAGATGAAAGGGTGCGGGAGTTGCTCACGCCTTTAGAAATCGTCATGGCAGCTGCTTCACCATTGGTAAAGACGGCAATTATTCGCCCTGATGGTACTAGGGCAGCACAATTACGCGCTAGTAAAGCCCGGGTTGAAGAACTGAAGGTGAAAATTTTGGAGATTTTGCACCGTGAAGGTAAAGCTTTGGTGGCTCTGAATACCATGCTTTATGCTGATCATGTCAATGAGCGGTTAGTACAAAGAAAACTGATAATTCGTGAAGAAAATGCTAATCAGTTGATTTGGAAGGCTGTGATGACTAAGGCGGTGGCTATCGCTATCAATCCAGTTACGGTAGTAGATATACTGAGCAGTATAGTTATTGATATTTCGCTGATTTTAGGTTTATCTAAACTCTATGGCATCCCCATGAGTGAAAGTGGTGCTGTGCAATTACTACAAAAAATCGCTCTGAGTATGGGCGGTATCGGTTTTAGTGAGTTGTTGGCAAATTTAGGTTTGAGTGGATTAAAAACTCTGTTGGGTGTTTCTGCATCGGCTAGTGCCGGCGCTACCTTTGCCCCTTATGTATCTGTGGCTATTACTCAAGCAGGGGTGGCTGGGGTTTCTTCCTATGGTATTGGACAGGTTACTAAAGTTTATTTGGCTAATGGGGCAACATGGGGGGATGAAGGACCCAAAGCAGTGATTAGTCGGATTTTAGCCAACCTTGATGAAAAATCTATCCTTAACCGTATTAAAGAGGAATTACAACGGAAGGTAAGACTTAAATACTAAAGCGGTGGGAAAAATTAGGTTTCTAAAAACTCTTTGGTAACAGAATTATTACTCACTCTTGCTGTTTCTTATTACAAGATTGACACTCCCCACCCAATAAGGCGGGGGATTCCAGCATCACTGACGCTCCTTGCTTTCACAACTGTAGTTTTAAAACCTAGGGTATGGTATATTAGAGGTACTAAATGCCCAAGGCGATTAAAATCGCCAACAGCTAACCCCCATGTGTGAAGCCATTAGCTCTGCTCGCCGTTGATATTTCGGTCATAAGTTGAAATACTAAACAGGAATCAAAATCAAAATATAGAATGTCCCGAGTTTTTGAACAATCAATTCAAATTAATGCCGCAGCTTCAGTGGTAGAACGCTGCATTACTGATTTAACACTCATGCACCGTTGGCTAAATCCAGCCTTGTGTTGCGAACCTGTGGGGGAGGCTTGGAGTACTGAGCTTGGCGGTCAAAGTCGCTTTGTGATTCAAATTCCTCTACTTAAACCCAGTTTATATAGTGTGGTGGTAGAACGGGAACCTGGTTTAGTTGTTTGGCAATTTCAGGGATTTTTCCAGGGGCGCGATCGCTGGGAATGTCAACCAATACCACAAGGAACTCTTCTTGTCAACCGTTTTGAGTTCCATATTCCTAACCCGATAGTTAGTTGGGGATTTAACAATTTTGCTGCTGCTTGGACTCAAGCAGATATGCAAGCCCAACTAGGTCGCTTGAAACGAGTTGCGGAGTCATTAGTCATTAGTCATTAGTTATTAGTTATTAGTTATTAGTTATTAGTTATATACTAGTAGTGTGAGCATCCTGCTCCCTAGCGTTGAAAAAAATTCTAGCTAACCCCCAACCCAAAATCTAAAATCTAAAATCTAAAATCTAAAATTTAAACAAAACAAGAGGCTATCCATGCTCATAAGTACGCTACTTCAGTCTAACCAAATCCCCACACTACAATACTCATCCACCAGCGAGCGATTCGATGACACATGGGAAGCCCCATTGGCTACCCTTCTGGGACTAGGACGCGCCGCAGGTGCTGACTTCATCGAATTATTTTTAGAACGTCGTAACTATATTAGTTGTTTAGCCGAAGACGACGCAATTACAAGTATTTCTCCGAGTTTAGTTACAGGTGCGGGAGTGAGGGTATTTCGTGGCAAAGCCGATTGTTACGTCAGCACCAATGATCTTTCCTTTTCTGGTTTAAAAGCAGCCTTAGAAAAAGGTCTTGCCATTTTGGGATTAGAACTACCCAGCCATAACGCCTTCATCCCAGAAATTAACCTAGAGTTACTCAGAGACTACGCCACAAAAAGAGGTAAAGATGGATGGCTACCTTTGTGTAGTTCCATTCGAGAAATGGGAGAAATTCTGCTTGATGGAACTAGCCACCTCCAGCAAAAAGCCAACCATGTACAATCGCGCCGGGCTTCTTACTTCCGAGACTGGCAAGAAATTTTAGTTGCTGCTAGTGATGGTACATTTGCCCGGGATATTCGCCTCACTCAATCGGTAGGATTTAACCTGTTGTGTGCTGATGGTGCCCATCGCGCCTCTATCGGCGAACGGGCTGGTAATACGAGTGATCCTAACTTCCTGAAAACTTGGGATTATCAACAAGCATCAGAGCAAATTGCCGAATCTGCGGGAAAAATGTTGTATGCAGATTATGTAGAATCAGGTACTTACCCCATTATTATGGCTAATCACTTTGGTGGGGTAATCTTCCACGAAGCCTGCGGACATCTGCTAGAAACTACCCAAATTGAACGTAAAACTACTCCTTTTGCTGACAAAAAAGGTGAAAAAATTGCCCACGAAAGTTTAACAGCTTGGGACGAAGGTCGGACAGAAAATGCCTTCGGTACTATTGACATGGATGATGAAGGAATGCCAGCCCAAAGAACCTTATTAATTGAAAAAGGTGTTCTGAAAAACTTCTTAGCCGATAGAGCAGGCTCTGTTCGCACCGGACACCCCAGAACTGGAAGTGGTCGCCGCCAGGGTTATACTTTTGCTGCTGCTAGTCGGATGCGTAATACTTATATTGCTCCTGGGGAATACACCACAGAAGATTTATTAAACTCTGTTGATAAGGGCATTTACTGTAAAAAAATGGGTGGTGGTAGCGTTGGCGCTACAGGTCAATTTAACTTTGGTGTAGATGAAGCTTATTTAATTGAAAATGGCCACATCACTAAACCACTAAAAGGGGCAATCCTGATTGGTGAAGCCAAGGAAATCATGAACAAAATTTCTATGTGTTCCCAAGATTTGGAAATTGCTCCCGGCTTTTGTGGTTCTGTTAGTGGTAGTATCTACACCACAGTTGGACAACCCCACATCAAGGTTGATTCCATCACCGTTGGTGGTAGATGAATTTTAGCGAATTTTGCCCAAGTGAGCTACATCTTTAGGGAAGATGCCGGCACTACAAGACTTTTACCATTTACATTTGTATCTCACTTGTTTAAGAAATTCTATCGTTGAGTCCGGTTGAATCACAGCAGATAAACTAAAAAGTTTGATGCAAGAATCCACGGAAACTTTAGCCCTGACTGTTCCATGAATCAAAACCCTAAAACAAAAACACAACAACTAAAACACAAAAACTAAAATCCAAAATTTATGACTATGCGTAACATTGGTGAAATCGCCAATAATGCCCAGGAAAATGCCACTAAGCTTGGCATTAAGAAGTTTGATATTTATGGTTCCATCATTGATGAAACTAGCGTCCAAGTAGACCAAGGTGAGCCAAAACAGGTTAAAGCCTCAAATCGTTCTGGGGTAACAGTTCGTGTCTGGAATGAAGAAAATACAATGGGTGTCACCAGCACCAGTGATGTAGATGCTAAGGGGCTAGAACTAGCTTTAAAAACAGCCTACGAAGCTAGTTTTTTTGGGGTGAAAGAAAATGTCCCTGATTTTAGCCCAGAAGCAACTGTTCCCATACACAATACACATCAGGAAAAAGCCCCCCAAGCGCCTGTGTCTGAGTTGATCAATAGTTTAATCTCAGCCGAAAAAGAACTGTTAGCGGCTCATGAGGCAATTAAGGGTGTGCCTTACAACGGTTTAGCTCAAAGAGATATTGACAGATTTTATCTCAATAGCAATGGCGCAACTAGGACTGAATCTCATTCTTTAGCATCAATTTATCTATATAGCAAAACCGAAGAAGAAGGGAGAAAACCCCGCAGTGGTAGCGCTTTTAGAATTAACAGGAGTTTAAATAATCTAGATATCAATGGTTGTATCAAGGAAACAGCAGAGAAAACCATCAGTCATTTGAATTATGAAAAAGTTAAATCTGGTAAATATCTAGTTGTTTTTTCTGCCGATGCTTTTTTAAGTTTGTTAGGGGCATTTTCTAACTTGTTCAATGCTCAAAACATTCTAGATAACCAGAGTTTATCAAAGGCTGATGATTTAGGTAAACAAATTGCTTCACCCCTGCTGTCAGTTTATGATGATGTTCTGCACCCTGCTAATTTTGGGGCGGAAAGTTTTGACGGTGAAGGAACTCCCACTCGTCAAGTTGCGCTGATAGAAAATGGCATTTTAAAAAGTTTCCTCCACAGTGCGGGTACTGCTAAAAGAATGAATGCCCAACCCACAGGTAATGCTAGTATTGGTGCAAAAGTTAGCGTCAGTCCTCACTTTTATCATGTTTTTGCAGCCAATTCACCTGAACAGGCTTTGAGTTTGGATACTGCGGAAAATGTGATTTTCATTGATGATTTGCAAGCTCTCCATGCTGGAGTAAAATCTTTACAAGGTTCTTTTTCTCTGCCTTTTGATGGTTGGTTAGTTAACAAAGGTGTGAAGACTAGTATTGAGTCGGCAACTGTGGCTGGTGATTTCTTAGACTTGCTGAAGTCAATAGTTTATGTGGACAAGGAAGTAGAGCTTACCCCCGGTGGGGTGTGTCCTAAAATTTGGGTTGATCAACTTTCCATTACTGGGGAGTAATGAAGTACAAATATCAATGATCAAACTCTTATGGTGCGGGCATCTTGCCCGCTAAGAGTATGATTAACTTCATCAAGTGGCTTTGGCTGTGGGGGTTTTGGGGAAATGGGGAGGACTGAAGTCCTGAATGGGAACTTAACGGTCTTTACCGCTAGCTAACAGGTACAACAAGGCCATGCGGATGGCGATACCACTGGTAACTTGGGACTGAATCAGGCTAAATTCTGGATCATCCATTAAGTCTGAGCTAATTTCTACACCCCGATTCACTGGACCTGGATGTAATATTTTTACGTTGGGCTGGCATAGTTGGAGTTTTTTCCTGGTGATGCCAAAGCTTTGATGATATTCTCGCAAACTTGGCAGTAGGTGACCTGTCATCCTTTCTTTTTGCAGGCGTAAGGTCATGACAAAATCGGCATTCTCTAAGGCGGGTTGTAGTTGCCAATGTAAAAATAGTTGACGGTTGACGGTGGCTGATGAGGGTGTGTGATGATTTAACAGGTTTTCTGTTTCACCTGTTTGTAACACAAAGTCAGCAAATAACTTGGGTAACAGGGTAGGTGGTGCGGCTAGATGTACTTGAGCGCCACTGGCTGTTAAACTCCAGATATTCGATCGCGCCACGCGGGAATGTAAAATATCTCCAACGATGGCAATTTTTTTATCTTTTAACAGTTCTAAGCAGGGCTGACTGCTGTCAATTAAGTTACAAATTGTAAATAAATCTAGCAGTGCTTGGGAAGGATGCTCATGTTGACCGTCACCAGCATTGAGGACACTCACCCCCACCCCCAGACGTTCCATTTCTTGGGCGATGGCCTTGGGTACTCCTGCTTCTCGGTGGCGAATCACCATAATATCAGTTCCCATGGCTAGATAGGTCTTGGCTGTGTCGAGAATGGTTTCTCCCTTGGTGATGGAAGAACTAGCTGCGGCAAAGTTGAGTGTATCTGCACTGAGGCGCTTGGCGGCGAGTTCAAAACTGCTGCGGGTGCGTGTGGATGGTTCAAAAAATAAGTTTGTCACCACCTGTCCTTGTAGGCTTGGTACTTTCTTGGTTCTTCGTGATAGCACTTCCTGAAAACTAGCAGCAGTTTGTAAAACAGTGTTGTATTCGGTAGTTGTGAAGTCAGCTAAGGATAAAACGTGATGACGATTCCAGGTGGTAGTAGGCATAATTCATATTTCCGATACTTTTTTGCTGACTAATGCTAACAAATACATATGATTTCATAGTTTTAGATCCTCATATTCAATATCTGTCTACAGCAAAAACAGTGTAATATCACATTTTACCCACAGGACTATCATGAGGATGTTTCTAAACACATGAGCAACAAACCAAAAATTATTGTCTTAGATGATGACCCCACGGGTTCACAAACAGTCCACAGCTGCTTACTACTAATGCGCTGGGATGTGGATACCCTGCGCCTGGGTTTGCAGGATGACTCGCCAATTTTCTTTATTTTGACAAATACCAGGGCATTACCGCCAGAGTCAGCAGCATCTGTGACTAGGGAAGTTTGTCAAAACTTAAAACAAGCCTTAGCTACAGAAAATATAACTGATTTTTTGATTGTCAGCCGTTCTGATTCTACCTTGAGGGGACATTATCCCATAGAAACAGATGCGATCGCCGAAGAACTTGGCCCTTTTGATGCTCATTTTCTCGTCCCAGCATTTTTTGAGGGGGGACGCATTACCCGGGACAGTGTGCATTATTTGATTATTGATGGTGTACCCACCCCAGTACATGAAACTGAATTTGCCCGTGATTCGGTGTTTGGCTACCATCACAGTTACTTACCTGAATATGTAGATGAAAAAACTCAAGGGCGTATTAGTGCGGAATCAGTAACTAGGTTTTTACTGAGTGATATCCGTGGTGGTAGTTTAGAACGCTTACTACAACTGAGTAATAATCAGTGCGTGGTGGTAGATGGTGAAACTCAAAGGGATCTCAACTGTTTGGCTGTGGATGTGCTAACAGCAGCCAGTGAAGGAAAAAAATTTTTATTTCGCAGTGCTGCTAGTATTCTAACGGCTTTAGCAGGTTTACCTCCCCAACCCATTGCTCCAGAAAATATGGCTGAATATGTCCGCAATGGTCAGCCGGGTGCAGTGATAGTTGGTTCTCATGTCAAAAAGACAACGCAGCAACTAGAAAAGTTATTGCTAGTGGAAGGAACTCAGGGTATCCAAGTGGACGTAGCCCGGTTACTCAATGATGGGGGCAATGAATCTGCTAAACTATTATCTGAGATTTTAGCAGCTGCCCAGGCAGTACATAATGCCGGGAAAACACCAGTGGTTTATACCAGTCGTCAAGAACTTACTTTTAAAGATGTCAGGACTAGATTAGAATTTGGGGTGAAAGTTTCTAGTTTATTGATGGATGTTGTCCGGGGCTTACCATCTGATATCGGATTTTTAATCAGTAAGGGGGGGATTACCTCAAATGATGTCTTGAGTACGGGTCTATGTTTAAACTCAGCCCGTTTACTAGGACAAGTTTTACCTGGTTGTTCAATGGTGACCACAACTTCAGAACATGGTCAGTTTCCCAATTTGCCAGTGGTGCTGTTTCCTGGCAATGTGGGCGATGCTGATGCCTTGGTGACAATTTACCAAAGATTAACTAAAAATAGATACAGCCCATTTACATAAACTGAGTTACACTTTTTAGCGGGCAAGATGCCCGCACTACAAGAGTCCTCAATCATTTATCATTGGTTTTTTAATACTGATAATTATTTGGTGTATCTTTTAGCTGGTGCTGCATGACTTCTGATTCTCATATCTCTAATTTAGAGTCAAATTCTGCCCCGACAGATGCTGGATCCATCTCTCAACTTGCGGATTTAGAAGTAAATCCTACCATTACTGAGAATGCGTCGTCAGATTTGTCTATGTCTGGTGCTGACTCCCAGGATATTATCCCGGATAAAGAATTAAATTCGGTTCTCCTTTATTTACAGTCAAGTTCTAACTCTGATCATGTGGAGTCCGTGGCTTCAATTGACAGTATAGATTTAAATAAAGACTCTCTTGAGTCATTCACAGGAGAGAATAAGTTAAACAAACATATTCAGGTGCAGTTAAAAACTCAGGGGGAAAAACTGTTAGTAATTTTGCCCACAGAATCTCAATTACCAGCTTCTGAACTGGCCTGGTCTGATATTTGGCAACAATTGAAATTACGGTTAAATGCCAGCGATCGCTTGCGGACATCAACCACACCAGTAGATTTAATTGCTCAAGACCGTTTATTAGATGGCAGACAATTACAAGAGTTTGCCGAAGCCTTTCGAGAAGCCCAATTAGAGTTAAAATCTGTAAGTACCAGTCGTCGGCAAACAGCCATCGCCGCAGTTACCTCTGGCTATTCTGTGGAACAACTCCAGCCAGAAACTTCTTTGCATTCCCAGTTAAAAACTGCTACTACAGCCCTAACAGATGCCCTGTATCTGGAAACAACAGTACGTTCTGGGACTGAAATTCGTCATCCCGGAACAGTGGTTATTTTGGGAGATATAAATCCAGGTGGTATCGTAGTTGCACAAGGAGATATTGTAGTATGGGGGCGACTGCGTGGAATTGCTCATGCGGGTGCCGGAGGCAATCGTGAGTGTCTGATTATGGCCTTGCAAATGGAACCAACCCAGTTGCGGATCGCAGATGCTGTAGCTAGGGCACCAGATAAACCACTGATGCAAGTTTTTCCAGAAGTGGCGCACATTACGCCCGGAGGAATTCGCATCGCCAGGGCTAATGATTTTTCCAGACACCAATTAAATCGGTTAAGTCAGGTTCCATAACTACTTACTATATTTCCTCAACCCTCATTGCTCGCAACTCTACCATGACTCGGATTATTGTGATTACCTCCGGTAAAGGGGGAGTGGGTAAAACCACAGTTTCTGCAAATTTAGGTATGACCTTAGCTAAAATTGGCCGTCAAGTTGCTTTAGTTGATGCCGACTTTGGTCTGAGAAATTTAGATTTGTTACTAGGACTAGAAAACCGCATTGTATATACTGCGGTGGAAGTCCTGGCTAGGGAGTGCCGATTAGAACAGGCATTAGTAAAAGATAAACGACAACCAAACCTAGTATTACTACCAGCAGCGCAAAATCGCTCAAAGGATGCAGTAACTCCAGAACAAATGAAGTTGCTAGTAAATGCACTAGCGCAAAAGTTTGAGTATGTGATTATTGATAGTCCAGCAGGCATTGAAAATGGCTTTAAAAATGCCATTGCCCCCGCAAAAGAAGCCCTTATTGTCACTACTCCGGAAATTTCTGCCGTTCGTGACGCTGATAGAGTAGTGGGGTTATTGGAAGCACAAGGCGTTAAACGTAGTCATTTAATTATTAACCGCATTAGACCCGCAATGGTACGGGCAAATGATATGATGTCTGTGCAGGACGTTCAGGAACTTCTGGCAATACCCCTAATTGGGGTAATACCTGATGATGAACGTGTGATTGTTTCTACCAATCGCGGGGAACCTTTAGTATTAGGGGACACGCCCTCTTTAGCTGCTATAGCCTTTGATAATATTGCCCGTAGATTGGAAGGAGAAAAAGTCGATTTTCTCGATCTCGATGCACCTCATGACAACATCTTCGCCCGTTTGCGAAGGTTGTTGTGGACAAAAATTGTTTAACTCATTTTCCAGTCTCCGCATAACCATTGGCAATGATTCTTGAACTTATAGAACGATTATTTGTACGTAACCCTGACAACAGTCGCAGTCAGGTGAAGCGTCGTCTACAACTGGTGATTGCTCACGACCGCGCTGATTTAGACCCACAAAAGTTAGAAAAAATGCGGCAAGAAATTCTAGATATAGTTTGTCGCTATGTAGAAATAGAGACTGAGGGACTAGAATTTTCTCTAGAAAGTAACCAACGCACCACAGCGTTGATTGCTAATTTGCCCATCCGTCGAGTCAAAGAAACCATAGCTGAATTAGACAACAGCGAGAAGTCAGAAAGTAATACTGAGGTCAATAAATCGTAAAAAGCTTACGGTTAATCAATAAGTTAAGCTGTTACATATTTACAGCCAATTTTAGTTGTGCTAGGTAGGAGGGGGTGGTCAGGATGCCCACCCTACAAGGGTTTTGTAATTTATATTGGTAATTTATATTTGTAATTTATATTTGTAATTTATATTTGTAATTTATATTTGTAATTTATATTTGTAATTTTTGCTGCGCTTACTTAAAATCAAGTTACTAGCTTGACTATAACAGAGAAAAAAACCCCCGTTGTTTTTAATTTTGACAACGGGGGTTAAGCAAATTTCACAGCAACTATCTAAAAGCAACTTGCGGTCCTGCCCAAAGTTCTGTAATTGTTTTACCAAAGGTAATGGGCTGATCGCCATCTGTCGTGTCTAGAGTCTTACCATCGCTGGAAACCTGCACCAAAGGCCAGTTTTCTTCTCCTATTTCACCCGCGCGAAACAGTGCATGATCAGGTTTGTTTTTACTCCAACCCAGTAACACTGCTATTTTTTCATGCTCGTCTTTCCTACGAGTCGGGGCAACGGTATTAATATGATTTTTTTGACTATCCCAAATAACTGCTTGGTCTGTAGAATCCCCTGTGTTGAATTTACCTTCAAACCTGCGTGCTAAAAAGCGATCGCTTTGTTCTGACCAGCTGACAGGAACTAAAACCCCTATTTTCCCATGATCATCAGTATTTATTAATTTCTGGGATGAGACATTTCTGTTTAACAGAGGGTCGCTGATGGGTCCACTGGAAGTCATCACCCGCAATTTTTTGGTTTGTCTATCTTCCACAAACAGCACACTGGTAACTTTGCTGCTGTGCATTTGGGGTTTTACTTCCAGCTGCACCCGACTGTAAACCACATATCTACCATCGGGAGAAGTCACAGGTACACTACGATAATGGCGAACTCCCGAACCTCCATTAGCAGCAACAGCCTCCTGAGTAGCAACAATCCATTGCCAAGGAATTGGGTGGGGACTTCCTATAGGATCAATCTGTGCTGCTTGTGCTTCGTCAATTTCTTCTACCACAGGTGTTTCTGGTGTGAAAAACGGTGGTAATTGTCTAGGAGTTGTTTTCAATGACTTAGCACTGAGGAATTCATTGGTCACCTGACCATTAAAGCCATGACTATAGCCATTATTAGGCAATGGAAAGATTCGCCATAAGTTCAATTCACTAACAGGAGTTGATGGAATTGTTGCTAATTCCTCTGTTGTGAATTTATCTGCCTTAATATTACTTCCAGAGAGAAAACCATTTGCTACTAAAGAATCAATTTTGCTGATTTGTAATCTTGATGGTTTCTCAATAGCAGCCATTAACAATGGTATAGAATCAGCACTCTTGTTTAAAGAGGTTAGACTGGGTGTTGTTAATAATTCTACTAAATAAGGTTCATTCATAGTAGCCACCGCCTTTGCAGAAGTATTTTTTGTGACTACTTTTGATGGTTTTGCTGAGGTAGACTGATTAAGTACCCCTAATATGGGGGCAATCAGCATGACAAGAACAAAATAATTAAGAAATGGTTGAAGGCGTAACCATCCTGGCAGCAAGAATAGTTTGAGCATATGTGGACTCTCTAGGAAGGGCGGGTGCTGTGTGAGGAGCAACGCTTAGGAAGCAAGACAACAGGGGATAATTATTAGATGTAACAAACCAATCAGGAAATTAACGAGTTGAACTGGATAATTTATTCAAAATTTGCATAATTTTACAAAAATTGAGTATCATGCTTCACGCCTCATTAATAACCTATTGTTTTTGGTTGTAAACTGCCACGTAAAAACACCGCAGATTAACTAAAAGTTACTGCATCAAATATACTGTGACCTTTACTCTTGACACCCGAACGAGCAAATAACAGGTGTTAGTGAGAAAGCAGTCATTATATATTAACTCTATCAAGCCACCCTGGTTTTTGCCAATGTGCTACTACTCTAACATCACAAAAATTAATTGAGCAATAGTTAATTAATCTTGGCAGCGATCAAATTTCTCTCCGGTGTAAATGGTCTTAAAAAGTCTAAAATTCTACAATATTCAACATACATAATCAGCAAGCACTAATGAAAGTAGTATTTTTTGGAACCCCTTACTTTGCAGTTCCCACTCTAGAAAAACTCTTGAATCACGGGGATATTGAGGTTTTAGCAGTTGTTACCCAACCTGATAAACGTCGGGAAAGGGGTAACAAACTTATACCTTCACCAGTAAAAACAGTTGCTATTGACCATAACTTACCTGTCTGGCAACCACAAAGGATTAAAAAGGAAAGTGAAACCTTAACTCAACTCCGAGAGTCTGGGGCGGATGTTTTTGTGGTGGTAGCTTATGGGCAAATTTTGTCTCCAGAGATATTAGATATGCCGAGGTGGGGTTGTGTTAATGTCCACGGATCCATTTTACCCAAGTATCGCGGTGCTGCACCAATTCAATGGTGTTTGTACAATGGCGAAACAGAAACGGGAATCACCACCATGTTAATGGATGTAGGCATGGATACTGGGGCAATGCTATTAAAAGCAACTACACCTATTAAATTGTTAGATCATGCTCAGGACTTAGCTCAAAGGCTATCTGTAATTGGTGGAGATTTATTAATAGAAACTTTATTTAAGTTGGCCAGTGGGGAAATTGAACCTGTGCCGCAAAATGACTCACAAGCAACTTATGCGCCTTTAATTAAAAAACACAACTACAGTTTAGATTGGTCAAAAAGTGCTATTCAGTTACACAATCAAATCAGAGGTTTTTACCCCAACTGTACGGCAAGTCTTCGCCATCAAGGAATAAAAATCATGGCTTCTCTTCCCCTTGGTGATGCTTACAGTTACGAGTTAACACCTGATTTAACAGAAGTTTACCAAAAGTTGCCTGACTTATCAACTATATCCGGTAATCCAGGAGAAGTGGTAAGCATCGCCAAAGGAATTGGCCCTATAATCCGAACTGGTGAGGGTTTGCTACTCTTACAAGAGGTGCAGTTAGCTGGTAAACGTCCCCAGTCGGGATGGGATTTTGTCAATGGTAACCGTTTAACTGTGGGTGAAGTCCTGGGTAACGGTTAACTGCTGGTTAGTTATTGCTGAGTCTTCACTTCTAAGTTTTCGTAGAAACGGCAAGACTCACAAGGACCCTCTGGGTTGACGGCACAGCGCATGATTTCAGAACGTGCATTATAGCTGCAAGTAGCATCACCAATGACCCAACGTCCCTGGAATAGAGTTTTCTCTGTTGGTTTTTGTATGGGCTGGACGTAAAGGGCGATGTTTCGCAAATGGTAACGACCTGATTTAAACTGGTATCTATGGCGGCGTTCTAATACCGCATAGGTTTTACCCTCAAAATCGACGTAGTTTCCTGGTTGGGGTGTCCAATCAAGTTTAACTTTGCCGAGAGACCGAGTAGGATGCGTCAGAATCACCTCGCTTCCTAAAGAATCTAGTTCCATAAACTTATGTCATGTGATTTACCATGATTATAAGAGAAATGCCGAAAACCTCTGTGGTAATTTTAGATTTTGGATTTTAGATTAAGCGGTTAACCTTAGCGGGTACTTTTCAACAGTGGCGAGGAAGATGCTTGCACTAGAACACTATATCAAGTGAGGCTGGAATCCTCCGCCTTTAGGCGGGGGAAGTGTCAATGTTACATTGTTTGAAGTTGTGTAGCCTTTTGATTACAGACCATAGGCTACTGCTGTACACTAAGCTTTGATATATGATTCTTTTGCAGAGAAGAACACTGGAAAGGAGCCTTTTTTAATGTCTCATACCGTAAAAATCTACGATACCTGCATTGGCTGTACCCAGTGCGTCCGGGCTTGCCCCACGGACGTGTTGGAGATGGTTCCTTGGGATGGCTGTAAAGCTTCTCAAATTGCCTCTTCACCCCGCACTGAAGACTGCGTAGGATGTAAGCGTTGTGAAACTGCCTGCCCCACTGACTTTTTAAGCATCCGAGTTTATCTAGGTGCTGAAACAACTCGCAGCATGGGTCTAGCTTATTAGGGAGTTTTGAGTAAATTCCTGATTTGATACATAACTGAGTGCGTTCATAGCAAGTTGCTTGAGGATTGTAGGGTGGGTTATACTCACCCTACTAAATTTTAGTCCTTCCCTATATCCTCTCATCAATTCCTGCCTGAAAAGCTTGTTTTGGAGTCAAGTTTAAATGTGGGAATGTTGGTGATTGTATGCTTTCGCTACCTTGAAATAAATTAACTTGATACTCACCTTCTATTAGTTTATATATAGAAATAGTGGGTTGTTTAGGACTACCGATAAATTTTCTTGCCCCTAAAGCTAGATAATCTACTACCCAGTATTCTGGCACACCCATTGCTTCATAATCAGCTAATTTTTTGTAGTAATCATCTCGCCAATTACTACTCACCACTTCAATTACTAATGGCACTGATGCCCCTTGGGTCACAGTTGATTGTTTTTTCCATAACTCTTCATTGACTAAATTAGCACGGTTCAATATTAAAACATCTGGTAAATAAGCTGATTCGCTTTGTGGTGGTTTAACCAATGCTTGTTTAGGGATAGTGTAAGGAAGATTTAGCCGTTTAATCTCCGCGGATAATTCCAGTGTCAAAAATCCACCTATATTTTCATGTTCTCCCAATGGTTGTGGCATCTCAAAAATTACTCCGTCATGTAGTTCATAGCTTGTGCCTTCAGGCTTCCAGGCTACAAATTCCTCATAAGTGATTATTTTATGCTTGGTGATGGCTTGAGTCATAAAACCCCATGTAGGTAATGTGAACTACTCCCCCTCAGCTGAAGCTATAGAGGGAGATGACAATTTTTAATTTAAACTTTTTTAAATTAAACTTTTTTGAACTTAAACTTTTTTAGTTTAAACTTTTGTCCGGTCTGTTAAAATTTCATAACCGGTTTGTGTCACTAAAACTGTATGTTCAAACTGTGCGGATAGTGAATTATCTACAGTTACAGCTGTCCATCTGTCAGATAATATCCTGGTGTGTTTAGAACCTGCATTTAAAATCGGTTCAATGGCTAAGGTCATCCCCGCTCGCAGTTTTACGTTGGGCATTTGTTGGGTGCGGAAGTTAAAAACACATGGTTCTTCGTGTAAGTTACGACCAACACCATGTCCGGTAAATTCTTCTACTACACTAAAACCATTGGCTTTTACATGGTCTTCTATTGCTCCGGCAATGTCTAGTAAATAAGCGCCTTCTTTGACTTGTTCGATACCTTTATACAGGGTTTCTTCAGCTACACGAATCAGTTTAGCTGCATCTGGGGTAACATCACCCACGGCAATGGTAATGCAGGAATCACCATGGAAGCCTTGATAATAAGCACCTGTATCTACTTTTAATACATCTCCTGTGCGAATTACTTTTTTAGCGCTGGGGATACCATGAACGACTTCATTATTAATACTGGAGCAAATAGAACCCGTGAAGCCGTGATATCCCTTAAAGCTTGGTGTAGCATCCATTTCACGAATACGTTTTTCTGCATAGATGTCTAAATCTGCCGTGGTCATACCAGGCTGCACCATATCAGCAATTTCTCTGAGGACAGTAGCCACAATTTTGGCTGATTGCCGCATAATTTCAACTTCACGCGGCGATTTTATTTCAATTCCTCGGCGTTGTTTTTTTACAGGTTGAGGTCGGGTTTTTTGAGTAAGCAAGTTAGTGAGGATGTTCATGGGGATTTAATAATTACTGGTGATGTACTGCTACAGTGGCAATGTTTTTTTAGTTGACTAAAACAATGGAATTATAAACTAGTCCTAGAAGGACTGCTTTTTAGTGTGTTATTGTGAAAGGACGCTTAAGTTTTTCCGCCACGCTCCTACACCGAACCTCAAGGGTTTTCAGCCTATTTTCTGATAAATTCCAGGGGTAAGCCATCAGTATCAGCAATAAAAGCCACTTCCCAGAGTTCGTCGCCTATTTGCTGCTGTGTCGGTTGTAAAAGTATCTTTAGGGGTGGTAAGTCTGTTATAGAACTTATACGTGATTCTAAACTACTCAACCAGCTAGGTAAATCTGATGTGATTTCAGTTAGATCAAAGGATAAATGATAATATCCCACATAATGTTCATCAGCAAAAGCATCTGGCGCTGGTTTGGGTTGAGGAATTTGGATTAATTCAATTCTGCCGTTTAAGCCTTCCATCCAGCAAGCTAGAGTATAACCGGTGGTGAAGCGTTCACAAACTGTAAACCCCAATTGTTCATAAAAGGCGATCGCTTGATGAATATTTGCTGTGCGAATGGAGGCGTGGTGCATGGTTTAATTGAAGATTTTGATGTTATTTTGGATTATTCCTCTGTTCCTTATTCCCTTTATTATAGCGGTTATTAACAAGCAGGATGCTTGTGTTACATCTCACGTGTTTATTAAATGCTATATCATAGAGACGCTCCTGGGAACGCCTCTAGGTTTTTTATCAGCGATATTTAACGACCACCGACTTACTCAAATAATCGGAAATAAGGATAGCGTACAGGGACACCAGGCTCTTTTTCCAAATCAAAATTAATTACGTCCCAGCAGGGTTCTTCTGTGGCATCGGGACTAAAATCCACAGGTAAGCCGTATAATCGTGCGCCGACGGTTTCTGACTGTCCAGAACGCCAAGGGGTGCTGCGTTCTAAATAGCCGGTCATCAATTCCTGATAACGTTTAGCAATAATTACTCGTGTTGCTCGGTAACCTTGAGTGTATAGCTTATCCAGTGCCTCGTGGATTTCAAAACGAATGCCGTCCGGGTGGGTGTGCTGTCTATACCATTCATCATTCCAGCGTCGCCAATGACGACCTGACTGTAGATGAACTAATTCTCCTGTTTTAGGATCAGCTTCAAAAGCACCATGACGCGGACACAAATAAGTATCCGTCAGGGTGAGGGCTGGTATAGTCTGACGACAGTGAGGACACTGAATTTCAGAGCCAAATATGGGGTACTGCAAGCCTGGATTCATCATGAAGTGAGTACAAACATAATTTTGTCTTCATCAGCACCAGTGAGTTGGATATTACACTTCGGCTCCTCTAGTTTAGAGGCTTGCTCGTTGCTGCAAAGAAACGGAGTTTCAAAGTGAACAATCTTCACTAGCATCTGACTCTGTTCAGAGACCTGACACTGTGATATCTTAGTTGGGCAACCAGCCTCAAAATTTAGAGTTTCTCCAGTGTTCCTGGGTACCATAATATATATTCTATCGTGTCTACAGCTTCTTACTGGCCATCTCCCGATTTTTCTCAAGCAGCCTTCATCGCTGCCAATGCCGTGGTCATGGGTTGGGTGAACATCAAACCAGGGGCAAGCATTTGGTATGGTGCTGTGGTCAGGGGAGATGTGGAAAAAATTGAGATTGGCGAATGTACAAACATTCAAGACGGGGCAATTTTACACGGTGATCCTGGTTTTCCAACTATTTTAGAACATCATGTCACTGTGGGGCATCGCGCTGTGGTACATTCAGCCCACATTGAAAGTGGCTGTTTGATTGGCATTGGCGCAATTATTTTAGATGGGGTGAGAGTGGGTCACGGTAGCATTATTGGTGCTGGGGCAGTGGTGACTAAAAATATTCCTCCCCGGTCTTTAGTGGTTGGTGTTCCTGGTAAGGTGGTGCGCCAAATTGAAGCCGAGGAAGCCGCAGAACTAATAGAACACGCTGAACGTTACCAAAAGTTAGCTTTGGTTCATGCTGGTAAAGGTGATGATATCGGCTTTCAACAAAGCTAGTAACTTAACAATAAGCTGAAAATATTGTAGTATGAGGATATTGTTGGTAAGGCATAAGGCTTGTAATGCTGATAATAGTCAGCATACTGGCGTGACCTTGAGTTAACTGTGACACAAGGTCACATTTTTTTTTCAGCTAAGATTGGAAAATTTCACCAATTCAGTTAAAAATAAGAATAAGTAATAAAACTTTAATTTTCGCAATCAAGAGGAATTGTAAAAATGGATATTGATTACCGCATTGCCATTGTTGTTGCACCCATTGCTATTGCTGGTGCTTGGGCGGCGTTTAACATTGGAGCCGCAGCACTCAGACAAGTGCAAAACTTTTTGAACAAACAGGCTTAAACTCAATAAAAGTCATCCTAAAGCCGACTGTAGCCCTGATCAAGGACGGTCGGTTTTATAGCATTTCTTAAACCCGTGAGATACAAATGTACATAATCTTCTTGTGGTGGGGGCATCTTCCCTAAAGATATACCTCACTTGGGCAAAATTTGCTATAATTTTGTAATTTTGTAATTTTGTAATTTTGTAATTTTGTAATTTTACTGTGGATATAAATTCTTTACTCCAACCTTTTCACTATTTCGGCCTTCATCTGGGAGTGTGGCGCATCACCAAGTTATTGGGAAATCTTGGTAACCCTCATCACCAAGTACCAATTATTCACGTCACCGGCACTAATGGCAAAGGTTCCGTTTGTGCTTACCTTCACTCTGTACTCACTGAGGCTGGTTATAAAACTGGATGTTATACTTCTCCTCATTTAGTTCATTGGACAGAACGCATTTGTATTAATAAACAGCCAATTTCTTCTGAGAAATTTAGCCAATTAATACAACAAGTCCAAGACGCTATTCGCCCTGATGATGAACGTCCTAGTCGGTTTGAAGTTATTACCGCAGTTGCTTGGTTATATTTTGCTCAAGCTCAAGTTGATGTGGCTGTGGTGGAAGTGGGTTTGGGCGGTCGGTTAGATGCTACTAATGTTTGTGATCAGCCGCTAGTGTCAGTTATTACTTCAATTAGCAGGGAACATTGGCAGCAACTCGGACCTACTGTGGCTGATATTGCCAGAGAAAAAGCAGGTATTATTAAACCTAAATGTCCGGTGGTGGTGGGACCATTGCCAGCCGAAGCAGAAGAAGTGGTGCGATCGCGTGCTGAAGAATTACAATGTCCATATATTGCTCCCGCACCAGCACATCAAATTGATGCTGTGTGGGCTGAATATCAAACTCAGCAAAATAAAGAGGTGATTAGGTATCCCCTAGCACTACAAGGGCAAATTCAACTCACTAATTCTGCTGTGGCTTTGGCTACTGTAGAAGTTTTGCAAAGCTCAGGCTGGGTAATTCCCACCACAGCCATTGTCAACGGTATGGGCAAAACTCAATGGCCGGGGCGGATGCAGTGGGTAAAGTGGAAAAACCAAAAATTATTAATTGATGGCGCTCATAACCCAGCAGCAGCCCAAGCACTGCGGAGTTATTTAGATAGTTTGGATATCAGTAAAATAACTTGGATTATGGGAATGCTGGATACTAAAGAGCATGGAGATATTTTCTCAGCCTTATTGCGATCGCACGACCAATTATATCTCATCCCTGTACCGGATCATAGTTCAGCTGATCCTCTGGAATTAGCTCAAATAGCTAATGAAGTTTGCCCACAAGTCTCTATTCAAACTTATCCAGATTTATTATCAGCTTTAGATGGTATTGGCAATTCTAACCATAATCAAGTGGTGTTGTGTGGTTCTCTTTACTTAATTGGGGATTTTTTAAGTATTCCATTGTGATGCTGCATCTTCTAAGGCTTTATCCACGGTCTTTTGTCCTAACATTGCTGCTTGCAAGTTCTCATAAATTGCCTTTTGCAGAAGTTTGTAATCTTTCAAAGTTGGGGTTAAAATCTCTGCTTGCTGTAGTTGGTTAGCACTGATGATTCTGGCTTTTTCCACAGTGGAAGCAGAATCAGGAACATTTTTAAAGTAATTATCACCCAGTGCTTTAATACTAGATGGTAAAACATTGGCAGCTTTGGCAAATGTTAACTGATTTTGGTCATTGGTGAGAAATAAAGCAAATTTAACTGCTGCATCTGGGTGTTTACTAGCACGGGGAACAACTACATTCATCACCGCTACATTTTTTTTACCAGTATCCCCACTGATTTGGGGGGCTATGGCTGAATTTTCGGCAATTTGTGGCGCGTTTTTGGCAATGGTTTTCAGAAACTCTGGACCAGAGGCTAAAAATGCCGTTTGTCCGGACTGGTATAAATCAATTGCATGGCGATGACCTTGGGTTAAAACTTCTCTGGGTAGTAGACCTTTTTGATACAAATCAACCCAATATTGGAAAGCTGCTTTACCTTGTGGAGAATTAAAAGCCGCTTTACCTCCACTATCTACTAAAGTAACTCCCATTTGTACCAATGATTCTAAAACTTCACCGGAATCTTGGGGTACAAAAGTGACAAAAAAAGCATATTTACTGGTTTTATCTTTAATTTTCTCGGCAACATCTGCCAATGCTGCATAGGTAGCTGGTGGTTCGTTGACACCCGCCTGTTTTAATAAATCCATGTTATAAATAGTTAACCGTGTGGTCAAGTACCAGGGAATACCAAAACTCTTACCATTGAGGGTGCTAGCTTTCCAGATGTTCGGCAAATAGGAGGAACGTTGTTCAGGGGAAATTTTTGTGTCTAAATCTAACCAAGCATTTCTTCCTGCTAGTTGAGAAGCAAACACTGGGTTAAGGTTAACCACATCAGGAGGCGTATTTGCGGAAACAGCTGTTAAAATCTTATTCTCCATAGCTGACCAGGGTATATCAACCCAGTTAACCTTGATACCTGAATTTTCCGTTTCAAAGTTCTTAATTAGGCTTTGGAAGTAGTTAGTAAATTCCGGTTGCAGTTGCATTGTCCAAAACTCAACTGTTGCGGCTCCTGAAGTAGACTGTTGTTTATTGGCGGTTATGTTACCAGCACTGCAACTTATCAACCAACTGGTAAATAAGCCCATCAATGCCCAAAGGGTAAGTTGTTTAAATTTTTGTAATTGTCTCATTTTAACAGTGTTTCTACGCTTGATTAAAGTGACAAAGTTATGGAAAATTGTTGAAATTATAGGATAAATCAGTTACCTAGTGATAAAAAACGTATAGTGTAATTTGTTATTTAGCATCTTAACGGGTATAACTGTGGTGAAAGGCTTAAAAAATCTGTTGGGTAAATCTAATCGGGGTGTGGGTATTGAACTAGCACCGGAACGGGTGAATGTAGTTCAGCTACGTAAGCAGCGTCAGGGCTTAAAGATACAGTCCCTGGCATCAATACCAGTTCCCGATGGAGTAATGGTAGATGGTCAAATCGTGGACATTGTGACCATGGCGGATTTAATTAAACAAGCATTAGCTGAAAGTAAAATCAAAGCTTCTGCTGTGACTACTGGTATCCCAGGGAGAGATACCCTCGTGCGGGTCATACCCATACCGGCTGAGTTAGATGACCAAGAACTCAGGGATATGGTGTTAAAGCATGAAGCCGGTTTGTATTTACCTTATCCTCTGGAGGAAGCTGATATAGATTATCAAAAACTTGGGTATTTTCTAGATGAGGACGACATTGAAAAAGTACAGGTTTTGTTAGTTGCCACCCGCAAGGAGGTGACAGATACCTATCTTACTACTTTTGAACAGGCAGGACTGCAAATCAATACTTTAGAAATTAACAGTTTTGCTTTAATTCGCACAATTCGTGACCAACTGCGACTATTTGGGATGCAGGAAGCGGCAGTATTAGTTGATATCGAGTTTGATAATACAGAAATAGCCATTGTCATTAATGGAGTGCCGCAATTTTCCCGCAGTGTACCCATTGGTACTTATCAAATGCAAATGGCTATCTGTAGGGCAATGAGTTTACCAACATCACGGGATATGGAATTATTAAAAGAAATGGTAATTCCTCCCAATCCTATGGATGGTGGACAAACCGGAGTTACTACAGCTAATCCCAGCATGGCAGCTTTATTGAGGGTTTTGGGAGAACTCACAGATGAGTTACGCCGTTCTGTGGACTTTTACCTTAGCCAAGTTCAAAATCTGGAAGTGGCGCAGGTTTTCTTGGCAGGTCCAGGGGGCGGACTGCAACAACTAGATGAGTTTTTTGCCCAAAGATTAAACTTACCCACTAGCCAAATAGATCCTTTTGAATCTTTGTCTTTACAACTTGATGAGGACAAATACGGGACTATAGAACGGTCTGGGTTGGGGACAGTACTTGGTTTAGGAATGCGGGAGGTGTAAGTAAATGTATAGCTTAGATGTTAATTTTCTCAAAAATCGCCCAGAGTACCAACTAAAAGACCCCAAAAGACCAAAAACTAACCAGCCACAGGGGGACCTAACAATCATGTATGTGGCATTTGCCATTGGTTTGAGTTGTCCGGCTTTTGTGGGCGCTGGTTGGTGGTTTTTACAGTCCCAGAATACTCAATTGCAGGAAAAAATCACACAACTAGACCAAGAAAACCTGCAATTAGATACAGAAATTGGCAATATTAATAAAATACGGGAGGAAACCCAAAAAATAACCACAGAAACACAAGGTTTAGTCACGGTGTTTGACCAGATTCGCCCTTGGTCTGCTATGTTACAAGATTTACGCGATCGCATCCCCACCAGTGTACAAATTGAAAATATCCAGCAAATTGCCTCCACTGCTGAATCAGAGGGAAAACCAGCCAGCAGTAAGGCGGGAGAATTAGAAATTACGGGGTTAGCTCGTTCTTTTAGCGATGTTAATGATTTTGTCTTGAGTTTGCAACAGTCTCAATTTTTGCAATCTTCCTCCAGCATAATTACTACCGCTTCCTTAATAGAATTCCCCTTACCTCCTGGTAGTAATCAATCCCCTAATGATGAAAAAATTAAGCTGCCTAAAGTAGTTAAATATACTATTAAATCAAGAGTGAGTGATGTTCCTGCTTCTCAGTTAATCAGAGAATTAGAGAAAAAAGGCGCAGTGGGGTTAGTAGCTAGAATTCGTAGTATCCAAAAAATAGGAGCCATTAGCCAATGACGGCGAGTCAAGATTTTAATTTTGATCAACAAAGCGGGGAACTTGGTCAACCGTCTTACCCCGTGGTTTTTGGTGTCTCCCTCAACCCCAAAAACATCAGTATTGCAGTGGCAGTTTTAGGGGTGCTGGGAGGAGTATATATGATATTGAATATGGTGATGCCAGCATGGGATATTTATCAGCAGAAACGAACACAAGCTAATGATTTACAAAGTCAAGTTGACCAAAAAAAAGTCAGTATTCAACAAATTGACCAAGTAAAGGCAGAATTAGCAGCAGCAAAGCTGCAAAGCTCCCAGGTGTTAAGTTTATTTGCTAATCCAACCAGTTTAAATACCCTATTACTGGACCTAAACCGTTTAATTGAATCTACCAATGCTCGAGTTCGTGCTAATGGAGTTAGAGCTAGATTACAGAAGTTTGTACCTGTTTCATCAGAACCAGAAATAGTGAAAGATGGCTCACTAGGGGCTACTGTTGATGGCAAATTGAAACGCAGTATTATTAATGTGGAAATTGAAGGTACTTTTGAACAAACCCAATCAATTATGCGTAATATTGAGCGGTTGCAGCCATTGTTAATAATTAAAAATTATCAAGCCAGTTTGTCTCCTCCACAACCGAATGATTCAAAAGAAGACGTGATTACCACAGGACCAGCACCCATTACTACTTCTTTTGATATGGAGGCATTAATGCCACTCACACCAGAAGAAATGGCGGCGGTGGCGGCGGCTGCTGCTGCTGCTGCTGAGGCTGAAAAGAAACCATAAATAGTGTTTTATTATGAGGAGTGAACTGTGAAACAAATTAATGGTAATGTTATTCTAGGTGGTGCTGCTTTGGTGTTGATAGCAAGCCAACCAGCTGCGGCACAAATTAACCAAATCACTGGAGTTAAAGTCGTTTCTGTTGACGGTGTAGTTAGGGTGATCTTACAAACTTCTTCAGGGTCGCGATCGCAAGTTTTCACCACCAAAAGAGGTAATGCCTTAAGCTCAGATATTATTAATACTCAACTGCGTTTACCCCAAGGTAATAGTTTTCGTCAAGATAACCCCACTGGGGGAATTGCCTCAGTGGAAGTGATACAACTTGATGCCAACAGTGTGCGAGTGGTGGTGACAGGTAGTGATAACACCCCGTTAAATCAACCAGTAGCCCGCAACGACAACGGAATTACTCTCAGCTATACTCCATCTTCCACAGTATCAGCATCAGCACCTCCCCCAGAGCAACCCAGCCCCAGGGTCTTAGTTCCTAACCCAGAAATTAGCATTGATGGCAGACCAGCCCTACCAGCCAGCCCTAATCAACCCCTCAGTCAAGCCCCTCCCTTTTTACCCAGAGCCGTCGCCCCACCGGTGGGAGATATTTCTGTTTCCACTACAGATGCGTCTCCTACCACCATTGATTTAGGCACTCAGCAAAGTTTACCCCGGTTAGTGTTGAGAGATGCACCAGTGCGGGATGTTTTGTCGTTGCTGGCTCGTGCTGCTGGGATGAATTTAGTTTATGCGGGGGGAATGGATGATAAGTCAGGTGCTACTTCTACTTCTGAAGTTAATACTGGTGCTACGGAAAAGCTCATATATCAAAAAATATCCTTAGATATAGAAAATGAGCCAGTGCAAGATGTGTTTAACTACGTTTTGCGCCTCAGTGGTTTAGAAGCTAACCGCAGTGGACGCACCATTTTTGTCGGGTCTAAACTGCCTAATTCAACCCGTGATATCGTAGTGCGTAACCTGAGACTAAACCAAGCAACAGTACCAGAGATTTTAAGGGTTTTAGTTAACTTGGGAGCAGAAAGTGCTGTCAATGCTGAAATCAAGACCACTAGGGTCACTACAGAAGTAATCGGTAAAGAAGACCAAGAAAAAAAAGCAACCGAGGATACAGAACTAACAGCTCAACGAATTAGATTTACTGACTCAATTCCCATATTACGCGGTTTACAAGTATCAGGAGACGTACGAACCAATACTATTACCTTAATTGGTGAGCCTAAGCTAGTTGAAATTGCCATGTCTCAAATTGTTCCCCTTGATCTTCGTCGCCGTCAAGTTGCAGTTAACGTGAGGATTATAGATGTTAACCTTTTAGGGACTCAAAACCAAAATGCCAGTTTTTCTTTTGGTGTTGGCAATAATTTCTTTGTTAGTGATGGTGGAGCAGCTAGTTTAAACTTTGGCGGTGTTAATCCTCCTACTCGTTCACAAACAGTTAATAGTTTAACCACTCCAACAGTTATCCCAAATCCTTATTCACAATTTGAGGGTTTTATTGATCCAAATAACCCAATTCCCGTCCCAGGAACTGGCGTAGGTCAAGTAGTTATTGATAATGGGCGAATTACACAAAATCAGCCCGGAGGATCTGCATTGTTTCCCAGACCGGGTAGTGGGGTTTCAACAGATCCTTTTCAAGTAGGGATCAGGAGTATTACACAAGGAACACCCACTGTGACAACTATTACTGATGTTCCTGCTACTCCTCCGACTTTTGATGCTAATGGTAATATTACCAACCCTGGTACCCCTGCAACTACACAAGTTGAAACTACTCTGGGAACCCCAGGGACAATTGCAACTGCTTTGCCATCACTTTACCAGTACCCCAAACGTCTCCTTGCTACTTTGCAAGCTCAGGTTCAAAACGGTAACGCCAAAATTTTGACCGACCCCACTTTAATTGTGCAAGAAGGTCAAATAGCTGACGTTAAATTAACTCAAGAACTAGTGGGTAATGTTAAAAGGGAGGTAACTCGTGGTGATGGCACTTCTTCAGAAACTGTTACAGCTGAGAAAACAAATGTAGGTTTAAGTCTAGCTGTGAAAGTTGAGCGCATTGATGACAATGGTTTTGTTTCTCTTTCTGTATCTCCAAAGGTTTCATCTCCTCAGGCTCCAGCAGAAATTAATTTAGGCGGTGGTACTAGCCAAAGAATATTTTTGGTTTCAGAGCGATCGCTTACATCCGGTGTAGTTCGCCTGCGAGATGGTCAAACCCTCATTCTTTCCGGTATCATTCAAGACCAAGACCGAACAACCGTTTCTAAACTGCCTATTTTAGGTGATCTTCCCCTCATTGGTTCCCTGTTTAGAAGAACAGAAAGAACAAATGAGCGTCGGGAAGTAATAGTTTTACTTACGCCTCAAGTTATGGATGACTCGGAAAACTCTGCTTATGGCTACAACTACACCCCCAGCCCACAAGTCCGGCAAATACTTGAGCGCCGTGGGTTAAACACTCCCCGGCGTTAACATAAGCCAAGAGGAAATCCCCAGATATCCTGGTAGAGATGTTCCATAGAACGTCTCTACATCACCAAATCAAACCAAGCCCGCATAAGCGAGTTTAATATTGTCAAGGCGGGATGTGGGCTTAATTAAAAATTCCTCCCGACCGCTTTTTTATGTATTTATCACACTTTTTGTATAATCTAACTCAGATTAACTACTGAAAAAATAAAAAAAATGCTGAAATCTATATAAATTCATAGTTTCATGTATCCACTTCAGGCTACAACAATTTAGAATGATTCATTGAAAAGTCGAGCCTATGGGATGTATAGCCATTTTTTATGTGAATATTCCCAAAGGACGACTTTTAAATAAATAGGGCCCTAGGGTGTAACGGTAGAAAATCTGAAGTAAACATCAAGGAGTTTGATATGAACAAGGGTGAATTAGTTGATGCAGTGTCCGACAAGGCAAGTATCACTAAAAAACAAGTTGATGCGGTGTTAACTGCCGCTTTAGAAACCATTATCGAAGCCGTGTCTTCTGGCGATAAAGTAACGCTAGTGGGATTTGGTTCTTTTGAGTCACGGGAACGTAAAGCCCGGGAAGGTCGTAACCCCAAAACCAACGAAAAGATGGAAATTCCCGCCACTAGGGTTCCTGCCTTCTCAGCTGGTAAACTGTTTAGAGAAAAGGTTGCACCCCCAAAAGCAACAGCAGAGGCCACGGAAGCCACAGAAGCCACAGAGGACACAGAAGAGTAGATGACGTTTTAAAGGACTTGTTATTGATGCGGCAACCAGTTCACGGAGGAAATTTAGCTTGGGCGGCAGCAGTAGCTGGCTGTCCACCTGAAGCTATCCTGGATTTTTCTGCCAGCATCAGTCCACTGGGTCCACCAAATACGGTCATTGCTGCTATTCATGCGGAAATTAGTAATCTTAGGCACTATCCACCACCAGATTACAGTGAACTGAAACTTGCTCTAGGTTGCTTTCATCAACTACCGCCAGAATGGATTTTGCCTGGTAATGGTTCAGCAGAATTACTGACTTTAGCAGGTAGAGAGTTAGCAAATTTATCTACCACAATGTTAATTACTCCAGCCTTTGGCGATTATTACCGCACACTTAAGGCATACAACGCTAAAATTCTGGAGTTTCCTCTTTATTTACAAACTGGCCAGTGGGGAGTAGGGAGTGGCCTTGAAAAGTTTATTCCCTTATCCCCGGCTACCAATTGTGGACTATTGCTGAATAATCCCCACAATCCCACAGGTAAGTTATTCTCAAAAACGGAAATTTTGCCTTATTTAGAACGATATGCCTTGGTCGTGGTGGATGAAGCATTTATGGATTTTCTCCCCCCCCATGCAGAACAAAGCCTGATTGGGGAGGTAGAGAAATATCCTAATTTGGTAGTATTGCGATCGCTAACAAAATTTTACAGTCTACCAGGACTGAGATTAGGATATGCGATCGCACACCCTGACCGTCTTTCTTTGTGGCAAACATGGCGCGACCCTTGGCCAGTCAACACCCTAGCAGCCGCAGCCGCAATTGCGGCTATCCAAGACCAAGAATTTCAACACCTCACCTGGGAATGGCTAACACCAGCCAGAAACCAACTTTTCCAAAGTTTAGCTACCATTCCAGGTTTACAACCCCAACCCAGTGTTGCCAACTTCCTACTAATTAAATCACAACAGTCTAGCTTGCACCTACAGCAACAACTACTCCAACATCACCAGATTTTAATTCGTGATTGCCTCAGCTTTAAAGAATTAGGTGATGGTTTCTTCCGGGTTGCTGTCCGTTGTCAGCTTGACAATCAACGTTTATCAACAGCACTACACGCCCTCACCCTCACCCAATAACCAATGACTGTTCGCTGTTCCCTTTCTTTTCATCAATGACAATTGATTACGACTTAGTAATTATTGGTGGTAGTGTTGCTGGACGCTATGCAGCCCTAATAGGAACCCAACTTAAAGCCACTGTCGCCTTAGTGGAACCTGAAATAAATTATGGATTTGCCCAACACCAAGCCCTCAGCGAAATCACCAACACATACCATAAAATACATGACCTGACTGGTTTGGGTATATACACCGCACCATCGAACCCGTCAGAATCTTCTCAAATATCCCTGAGCGGTCCACAAGCGCACCTCTACACAGAAAGCGTCATTACCAACATCCAAGCCCAAACCTCTCCCCCCAACTTAGCAGCCCTGGGTGTAGATGTAATCTTAGGCAATGGTCAATTTCAAGCCTCACGCCATTTAGCCCTTGCAGTCAACCAACGCCTACTACGGGGGCGCACTTATTTACTAGCCAGTGGTTCCATCCCCACCATACCAGAAATCCCCGGATTACAAACCACCGGCTACCTCACTTTATCTAACCTTTGGCAAACTCTCCAGCAACCGACATTACCGCAAAATTGGCTAATTATTGGGGGTATTCCCCAAAGTATTCCAGCAGCCCAAACCCTAGCCCGCTGGGGTTGTCATGTGACTCTAGTAGTTAAATCTACATCTATCTTGCCCTACGCCGACCCAGAAACAGCCCACCTACTCCAAGCACAACTAGAAGCTGATGGTGTCCGCGTCCTCACCCAAAAACCAGTAACTCAAGTCAAACTGATAGACAATCAAAAATGGGTTCAAGCAGGAGATAAAGCCATTGCAACCGATGAAATCTTACTAGCAAGTGGACAACAACCAAACCTAGAATTTCTCAACTTAGCAGCAGTGGGGGTAAAGTGGCGGCAAAAGCGTTTATTGGTCAATGATAAATTACAAACCACCAACCCCCGTATTTATGCCTGCGGGGATGTGATAGGCGGTTATGATTTTACCAATGTTTCCTACTACGAAGCCAGAACAGCTGTCAAAAATGCTTTGTTTTTTCCCACATTAGCAGTTAATTATGGACACATTCCCTGGTCTCTGTATTCTCATCCCTGTATAGCAGAAGTAGGTTTGACAGAAGCCCAAGCCAAACGCCAATATACACCAGATAAAATTTTAATTTTGCGCCAACATTATAAATCAATAGCAGCAGCCCACCTGAAAGATGAAATTGTAGGTATATGTAAATTAATAGTTCTTCCCAACGGGGAAATATTGGGAGGGTCACTACTAGGGGGAGAAGCAGCAGAATTAATTAACTTAATTTCCTTAGCCATCTCCCAAAAAGTTCCCATTCAAGAACTAGCAAATTTACCTTGTGTTTATCCCAGCTACTCAGAAATCATCACCAACACAGCTACACAGTGGAGTCAACAGAAATTAAACACCAACACCGCTATACAAGACCTTCTGGAAGGTTTCTTTTATTTCCGCCGCAATTGGAATTTATGAACTCAAAATAGGCGAAACTCTATTAGAGCCAGTGGTAAGCTAGAGTACAGAATCTCTGACCCTTTACGCCGGTGAGTGTCAATCCTTACTTACTCCGCTCACCATTGCGCTTTAAATTCCTTTCTGTTAATGATACACTGCCAATGCCCTGTAGAATACCCCGACCAATTAAACCCAAACCCCGACCAACTATTTTTGTCAGCACAAAAACAATACCGCTACCTATGATAGATAATAAGGATTGCAACCGTGGTGCGATCGCATCTCTAAATTCTAGTATTAGTGTCACTAATAAAGGAATACCAGAAAGTTTTGCTAGTTCCTGACCACGGGGGGCGTAAATAGCAGTTTTAGCAATACCCCGCGGTGTAAACACAAATAACTCATAGCTACTTTCAAATATTGCCTTTGGTTCATTAATATACTTGTTTAAGCGATATTTCCATGACAAATCATTACGGAAACGTTCTATTTCTCGCGTAGAGATTAAGCTGCGGTCGTAATATTTCTGTTTAATTTCTTCCACATCTGCTAAAGAGTTCAGCAACGGTTGTAATACACTATTCCCCAACTGAATCAATAAATTTTCTAAAATTATTAATGCTTGGGACTGGGCTTCAGCAGTCCCAGCACTATAAGCAGTATTATCAACCTGGAAATCTGTCTGAAATACCAAATAAGCCAATAATTCCACCACTAAGGGAATTTTATTGATAATTTCCGTTTTTACCCCCCGGTAATTTGGCAGCAGTAGTTTTACAACTTCTATATTTTGGTTATCTAGCCGCACTTGATAGAATTTACCAAAAAAATCTGTAATTACCTCTTGCCATAAATCGTATAGTATGGTATCCTTTAGGCTATCTAACTGATCAATTGTGACTTGAGAAACCCGTAACTCATCCAGTCTTTGAGTTAGTTTTTGCAGAATTAAATATAGTAACTCTCTTTTTTCATCTTCCCGAAAAATATCAATTTCTAAACATACATCTGTGATATTTTGTAAGGGGAATTGTAACTTAGTCACACATAATGAAAATAAGTCAGATTGTAGCGATCGCGGACTAAGTAAAGGCGCATTTATTGGTTGTGTTTGTAACTCCAATGTTGTACCGGAGGCACTTACAGCCGGCATTACAGCCGGTATTACAGGCGGTTGTGGCGCAGTAGCAGGAGACATTGAAGGTTGTTGTTCTTGTTTTCTCTCCTGGGGTGAAACTAACAACCGACCCAGCAACCAACGAGCTGCTAAAAGTTCTCGTCGGTGTCCAGCCAAAACCGCCCTGTCCATTAATGGCAGTCCAGGGATTTGTAATTGGGCTGTCACCTCAGCTAAACTAGCTTCAATATAGCCAACCCCTGACAAATACCAATTTTTCCGCACCCCAGCCAAAGGAAGCCTAGGGGATGGAGTGATGGGGATCTGGGTAGTTATATCTCCCCATGGCTGACCGGGAAACCAATAAAAACCACCTCTAGCCACTTCTTCCATAGCAGCCACTAACTGAGTAGTGGGAGTTCCTTTAGGACAGTAGCCATTCACACCAGCAGCCCGCACAGCTAACAATAATCCTGGTGTTTGCACAGAACTAAGTAAGAACAGTGGTAATTGAGGGTATTGAATTTTTAATTGTTGACAGAGTTGTAAGCCTTGTTGCTGACTGACAACCGAGCGACTGTTACCCAACTCTAAAACCACTAAATTAACAGAGTTGGGGTCTTGTTGAGCCAATGCTGCCAATTTTTGTAAACTTTGTGTATCTGTTTCCGCTTCCCCCACCACTTGAATGTCAGGTATTGCTGACAAAGCCAACCGCAGCCCTAACCGGAAGATGGGGTCTTGGTCAACTAACAATAGTTTTAGGTGTTTATTTACGGGTTGATCACTCATAGTTTCAACAAATACATCAATACCGTTATTTCCCGGTCAGAAAACAGTTTAGTCCCCGCTTATTATTACATTTTTCCCACCCTATAACATTTATCATATTTACGACACTTTGTATATAATTTTTTTGTAACTACATTTTCCCTGAGATAATCAAGTTATTCCAGGTCAACAAAATACTAGATACCAATACATAGTATTTTATCTTTGAAAAAACCCCGTACACGTTATTTATTTCCGCCTGTTCCCTGTTGCTCCCTTGAAGTGATTAAAAACTCATGGTTGTACCGATGAATGGAGATAACCATAAAAATTAATACTATATTCAGTAATGTGTACTCCTGTCTTTTCCTCAACTTCACGGATTAACTCCGGTGGTAGTTGTATGTGAACATCCAGAAGTTGATTAGTATCAATACAGTTGACGTGACTATGGGAATCACTGATATTACCGTACAAACGCCCGTCAAAGCGTTCAATACACTCAATAATCCCCTGACTGGATAACGCATCTAAATTTTGATAAACAGAAGTGTGACCAATATCTTTACCTTGCTGACTAAGGCGATCATAAATTTCTCTGGCGGAAAGATGCTCCTTAGCTTCCCAAAGCAACTCTAGGATAAACCGACGCTGGCGACTGACCCGCATACCCAGGAGTTGACACCGAGCTAGCGCATCTTCTAAAGAACGAATTGGTTTTGGTGTTGGTTTGTTGTGCATAGTTAAGTTGGTTAACTATTAGGGGTGTTCCCGTTTCAATGTTGACATTTTATCTTAAACAAACTCATTACAACTTTAGCTTAAAATTATCATAAATTTCCATCTAGAGACGGGTGTAATGTCTGCAAAAAAGTATCGTCACAGAAATACACCAAGAAATTAACCCTAAATTAACCCTGTGTAAATGTGGCATCACATCCTCAAAGCTGCTACCCTAGATACTCAACTTGCCTTGATGATCCAACAACTAGCCCCGGAATCAATGATCATTACTATCGACAACGATTGCGTTGATAATCTGGATATTTCACCGGTTCTTAAGGTGATTGATCCACTACTACAAGAAAACGCGATCGCATCTTATGAACAGCAGTTACGCTTTGATATCAAATATGAGTTAGAACCAGGCGACATCCGCGAACTTGCCGAGATACCCCAATTAAGGCAGTGGTTTTTACGTTTAGATGCCAAATACCCATGGTTACCATTTTTACTCAATTGGACATCAGGGGAATTAGTCCGTTATGCAGCCATGATTATTCCTACGGAATTTAGCCAGAAAAAAGGTATTATTTTTAATGTCGAAGCCTTAGAAATATTCCTGATGCACAAAGTGTTTATATTAAACGATTGGCTCAAGCAACAAGGCATCCCCAGTAAATATCGGTTAAAATCCATGGGGGAAATGTTCGGTTATGAATTAGAAGATCCCTTGTTCGAGAAATTATAGCAAATTTTCACCAAGGGAGGTATATCTTTAGCGGGCAAGACTTGTACTGAGCGCTTAGTAATGAGCGTAGTCAAAGTATAGTCGAGGTATGCCCGCAATAGTTATGTTTATGAAATACAGATTATTGGATTTAGCAGCACAACAGATTAGTGGATAACACTCCCTTCAATTTCACATTAAAACCATATCCGAAAAACTTTATCACTTAATTTCTTAACCTCCCCTTAACCTATCCTTAACCTATTCTTAACCTAAGCTATAAAACCCAGTCATATAAGCACATTCCAGCTATATTAGTCAGTTTAAATAGCCCAAATTCAGACTAAAAAAAATATTGAATAAGGGTAGACAAATCTAGACAATGCAGCTAGTATATTGTTGGATAGTAAAACCTATAAGGTTAACCGCAAAAAAGGTTCTTATTATATCCTATATCCTCGTACTCACCCCTTTCAATGGCGCAATAGTAGTTAAATCCTGCTTGTTAATAATGAGCGTCTTGTAACACAAGCATCCTGCTTGTTAATAATGAGCGTCTTGTAACACAAGCATCCTGCTTGTTAATGATGAGCGTCTTGTAACACAAGCATCCTGCTTGTTAATGATGTACCTCACTAAGCAGCGAAAACCGCCATATTAAAAATCGGTTGTCAGGGTTACAGGTTCCGTACATGGGCACAAGCCCTTAAAATTAAATGCCCCATGGGTTTAATCCTTTTTCACAGGGCGCAAAATAATCAGCAATACTCTATCCGTTCAAATAATCAAGTCAAGACTAGGAGTGCAACCTACCAATGGTAACCATGAAACTTTCTCCAGCAACTACAGCAGATCAGATTCCGTCTCAAGAAGTCCTGTTTATAGACTCCCAAGTTCCCGCAGTGAGTCAACTCCTCAGCGGAGTCAAACCAGGAATAGCCGTCATCCTGATAGATAGTGGTAAAGATGGGGTAGAACAAATTACCGCAGCACTAGCCCAATATCCTGTAGTTACCACTGTTCACCTAGTCACCCACGGTGCGCCAGGTTGCTTGTATGTGGGAGACACTCAATTGAGCCTAGATACCCTGCACCGCTACAGTAGTGAACTACAACAGTGGCATATTACTAACCTGCTACTCTACGGCTGTAACGTAGCTGCAGGAGATGCAGGAGAAGAGTTGATCCAGTACCTAAGTAATATAACTGGTGCTAAAGTAGCAGCATCTAAGAGTTTAACTGGTAGTGCGGCACTAAAGGGGGATTGGAATTTAGAAGTAACCACCGGGGATATGGACTTATCCCTGGCCTTTACCAGCGATGCCCTGTCTAGTTATGGGGGATTGTTGACTCCCACCTTTGCCTGGGCACAAAAAGCGGGTGGTGGTGGTAGCGACATGGTTCAGAGCATAGCTGTGGATGGTAGCGGTAACATTTACACCACGGGATCTTTTCGTGATACAGCCACTTTCGGCGATACTGTCTTCACAGGCGATTATGCTGACATATTTATTTCCAAACAAAATAGCGACGGCACTTTTGCCTGGGTAAAACAAATAGGCGGTACTAGTACTATCAATCAGTCACTTGCAGAATCCGGCATCAGCATTGCTGTAGATAGTAGCCGCAATATCTACACCACTGGATACTTCAAGGGTGCTGCCAATTTCGGTAATACTTCCTTGACTAGTGCAGGAAGTTTCAGTATGGAAGACATCTTCATTTCTAAACAGAATAGTGATGGCACCTTTGCTTGGTCACGGAAAATAGGTGACACTGGTCAGGACTTCGGTAAAGGCATAGCCGTAGATAGTAGTGGCAACATCTACAGTACTGGAGATTTCACGGATAGTGCAAACTTCGGCAGTACTACCTTGATTAGCGATATTAGTAGCAGAGGTGGAAGTAGTCGAGATATATTTATCTCCAAGCAGAATAGCGATGGGACTTTTGTGTGGGCAAAAAAAACAGGTGGTAGTGGCGACGAGACTGTCCAGGATATAGCAGTAGATAGTAGCGGTAATGTGTACATCACAGGATATTTCAACGGTACAGCTACCTTCGGCAATACTACCCTGACAGGTTATTACGACATATTCATTGCCAAACAGAATAGTGATGGCACTTTTGCATGGGTAAAACAAATAGGTAGTAATACTGATAATGTGGAAGTGGGCTATAGTATTGCAGTAGATAATAGCGGCAATGTCTACACCACTGGGTATTTCCAGGGTACGACCACCTTCGGCAACACCACCCTCACCAGTGCAGGCATAGCTGACATCTTTATATCCAAACAAAATAGCGACGGCACCTTTGCCTGGGTAAAACAAATAGGTAACAGTGGTAGCGACACTGGCAAAAGTATTGCTTTAGATAGTACCGGTAACGTCTACACCACTGGATTTTTTAATGGTACAGCCACCTTCGGCAACACCACCCTCACCAGTGCAGGCCAGGGTGACATATTCATAGCTAAACAGAATAGCGATGGCACCTTTGCCTGGGCAGAAAAATTAGGTGGTACTGATTATGACTCTGGCAATACCATTGCCGTAGACAATAATGGGAACGTCTACATCGCTGGATATTTCCAGGGTACAGCCACCTTCGGCAACACCACCCTCACCAGTGCGGGCGGTAATGACATCTTTATCGCTAAATTAACAGAACCTGTAATTCTTCCCACCCTAAGTTTAACCCCCACCACGAATACAGCAGAGCCAACCACCAACGGCCTTTTCACTCTGACATTAAGCACAGCAGCGGCAGAAAACATCACTGTCAACTACATCGTCAGTGGTACAGCCACCAACGGAACAGACTATACCACCCTACCCGGTACTATTGTCATCCCCGCAGGTCAAACCAGTGTGACAATTCCCGTCAACGTCATCGACGACACCATTTACGAACCTACTGAAACAATCACCATAGAACTACAAGCAAACGCCAGTAAATACACTCTATCCACTGGTCAACAGACTATAAACCTTACGGATAATGACACAGCAGCCCCTACTTACAAGGTAAACACCGCCACCACAAGTATCAACGAAGGTGACAGCGGTAGTCAACCGCTCACTTTTACAGTCACTCGTGAAAACGCAAGCGGGGAGAGTAGTGTGGGATATGTGTTTATGGGTAATACAACTTATAACAGCGACTACAACAACATACAGATAGGAGGAGTCGCAGGTGGTGTGGAAGGAGTGATTAACTTTGGCGCGGGTGAAACCAGCCAAACCATCACCCTGGATTTACTGGGAGACACAAGGGTAGAAGCACATGAAACCATTGTTCTCAAACTCCGCAGGCCATCCTTAACCAGTCCACAATCGGTCATCAGTGTTGATCAGGCCTCCATTACCGTCAGGAATGATGATGCTCCCATCAGTGGGGAAAACCCCACAGGTGATAATGGCAGTAACCTTTTGAGAGGAAATGCGAACAATAACACACTTACTGGCTTGGGAGGTAATGACCGTTTACTAGGATTTGCAGGGAATGATACATTAATTGGTGGTCTTGGTGCTGACCTGCTAGATGGTGGCGATGGTGCTGATATCTTTGTCTACCAAAACCTGACGGACTCTCTACTCAACTATACAGATAACCTGATTCAATTCGATCAACGAGAGGGCGATCGCTTCCAGTTGACCAATGGTAACCCAGACCCAGTAGGGTTATTCAACGCAGGTAGAATCAGTACTACAAGCATAGCTGAGGCGGTGAATGCTGCCTATACTGATGCAAATCAAGCCACCCCCGGCGCACAGCCGTTAGGAATTAACTCTGCTGTGTTCTTTGGTTGGAGAGGGCGACAGTATTTATCCATTAACGACGGTACAGCAGGTTTCGACTCTAATAGTGATTTAGTTCTGTACACACAGAGGTTTACCTTCGCTGCTGGTGATAACAACGCCGGTACTCTCACTGTGGGTGACTACTTTACCTCCTGATAGATTTTAACTTCTCATGTCATGTGGGGCTTTTTCGCCCCACTACCCAAATCTACAAATCACAACCTCAACCACGCCAACAGCATCTTCTGCAAAATTCCCTACCCACCCCTCTGGACTCATAGCCGCAATGTTGGCAAAATAGGCTGATACTATTGCTTTGATAGATTCTTGTGACATGATGTAATTTAATTTGAATAATCGCTGACTAATAATAGTAGTGTAGGAGGAAAACGTGAAAAAAGCCGTTATTACCAAAATATTAATTTCATCACTCAGTTGCTTACCTTTATTATTCCCTAGTCAAGCATCTGCTCAGTTTTTACCACGACCTTGGGTTTCTGTAGGTGAAAAAGATGGCGAGGTTACCTATGCTGTAGGAGTTAGAGCTTTAGGTTTTGGCGTTGAGCTAGGAAAAGGACCTGACGACGCTGTGGGAGGAGATGTTTTAAAATTTATCAGTTTACCAATTATTTCCCCCTATGTAGGAGTTGGCTGGTATTCAGAAGATAAAGGAGTAGCTTATTCTGGTGGTGTTCATGTTGGTGCTACTGATAACATTTTTCTAGGTGCTGGTTACAACTCTGTACGGGGAGTCAACGGACAAATAGGAATCAAATTTTAATTTGTGTAATTGTTAAATGATTGACAGTCCCCGGCGTAAACGCAGGGTGATTCTACCAACCACAGTAGATATCCCCACTCCTGTAGCGTTACTTCGGGGATGCTCTCCCCTGGTTTGCTTGGCAAGATTTAAAATATTTACTGCATTTACATCTCTTTGAAGTTCGCAACCACATCAGCAAGCAGGATGCTCCCGCCACAACATGAGCATTTATATTAGACTTTTCTTTGGTTTTACAAAAATGTTTCTTAAAATAGTAGTATAAGCAGTATGCACTAAACTATCAATGCACAAAAAAAGCGCCAATTATTATATAATCCATAATCCACCTTTTATAACCACTTACCAAGCATTAGCTTGGATTTTCCCAACCCTAACCCGGCGCAAAACATAAATCATACTGCAATTAAGCAGCGTCCATAACTTCGTTTACATAAAACCGGAATATTAATATGGAGCAAGGATTAAGATTACTCACTAAATTAGTGATAGAATTCACACCAGTAATAGTCACTTTAATTCAAAAGCGTACTCAAGAAACCCTCTCCCAGAGCGACTTTCAATTTCATCAAGTAATTAAAGAATTAATCAGAACTTTCAACTTACCCCTAGAGAAAGATAGTGGAATTACAGAATTTGATCAACAAAAAATCCTACAACAGCAACTAGCTCTTTACCAACGAGAAACCCAACTACAAATAGCTAACCAAACCAAAGAAACATCTGTAAAACTGCCAGAAATAGCCAAAATTATTGAAAGCTGGCCATTAAGACTTTATCCTTCACAAATTTTAGATTCTGGGACAAATTATCAACGTACACCCTTAAAAATTTTTCTCGCTCCTCCACAAATTAAATTTGACAAATTTGAGGAAAACAATCTAGAAAATTCGCAAATTGAGCCAATATTGGCTGAAGGTTTACGAAAATTTCTTCACAAATATTATTCCCTCCACAGTCCCATGAGACCAACAGAACTGTTAGCAGGGGCCTGGGATAGTAAGCGGTTTCATAGTGAGTCTAGTATCAAAGCTTTGTTTGGGATGTTGAAAACAGAGCCGATTTTAATTTTAGAATCAGAGCATGACGGGGATTATCTCAATTTTCGCATTGCTTACTGGGGCTTAGGTCAGGAAACCTATTACTACAAAACAATTTTTCGCCTACCTTATCGGGAAATTCTGCACAACTCAGCCAAAAGTCGGGCTTTAGAATGGAAGAAAGTCAGGGATGAGTTATTATTCATGGGGGAGGATACGGAAGAAATCAATAATTTAGGCGGAGATAATGTCTCTAACCTGGCAATTTTAGAAAAAGTAGAAAAATGGCAAGAAAAAGGAATTGATATCAGTAAATTATCCTTAAACTATCAAATTAACCATCAAGATTGGCAGAAACTTTGTCAAGTACTAATTAATTGTCATTGCTTGGTGGTGGCTTGGGTGGCGGATGCTTATCATTTAGTTGACTATGATGTTCCCCCTCTATTACCCCAGGTGCTGCCTAGTTTACTGCAAGAAACCTCTAACCTACAATCTGTAGAAGAGTTTCTGCGGGTATGCGCCACAGGTTATCAAGAGGTTTATCAAGCCCTGGAAAATCAGCGCCATTACTGGGTTCCAGAGTTAGCTTTGCAACTAGCCCAAAGTTTATCTTATTTACCCGATCGCTCATGGTCACAGTCCCAGGTTGATTACTCTATTAACACATGGTTGAAATTGCGTCAAGTGCCAGCAGAGGAATTTATCAATCCTTTACAGGCGATGCAATCAGCAGTGAAAATAGAAGATAAAGCATATCTAGAAAAGTTAAAGGATTATTTCACAGCCATAGGTAATAACCAGGGTATTTCCGAAGTAGACCAGCTGTTAAATACCATAGCGGAACTAGAAAAAAATTCCCCCCTACCAACCCCCAGCCCCAAGCATACCCTAACTGCACATTCTGGCAAAATAACATCCTTAGCCATTAGTTCAGATGGAGAGGTTTTAGTCAGTGGCTGTACAGACAAAAATGTCAACCTGTGGAATTTAGAGACTGGGAAACAAATTCGCACCCTCACCAGTAACGAAGGGGGAATTTCCTCCGTGGCCATTAGTCCCGATAATCAATTTTTAGCTGTTGGTAGTTGTGACCATCCCAAAAGTAACGTTAAAGTTTGGCACTTAAAAACTGGTAAACTACTACATACCCTGTTAGGACATCAAAAACCAGTTAATGTAGTAGCCATTAGCCCAGATGGGCAAATTCTGGCCAGTGGAAGTAATAAAATCAAAATCTGGCATTTATATACAGGCGATCGCATTTGTACACTTTGGCATTCTTACACCGTTCATGCTATAGCCATTAGCCCAGATGGAACAATTCTCGCCAGTGGTAGCGCCGACAGTAAAATTAGATTGTGGAACCCGCGCACTGGCGATCCTATCCGCACTTTAACCGGTCACTCTGGTGAAGTCAAGTCAATTGCCATCAGTCCTGATGGTAAAACCCTTTTTAGTGCTAGTGCTGATACAACCATCAAAATTTGGCAACTTTCCACAGGTGAACTGCTGCAAACATTAACCGGTCACTCAGGTGAGGTCAAGTCAATTGCCATCAGTGCTGATGGTAAAATCCTTTTTAGTGGTAGCGCTGATACAACCATCAAAATTTGGCAAGTTTCCACAGGTGAAGTACTACACACCTTAACCGGACATTCAGGAAGTGTAAATACTATTTCTTTGAGTCTAGACGGTCAAACCCTGGCCAGTGGTAGTGCTGACAAAACTATCAAAATTTGGCATCAAAATTTGGCATCAAAATTTGGCATCAAAATTTGGCAAATAGCCACTGAATGAGCCAAAAATCAATCCCTGCGTTCAGAGTAATCATCAGAAGACATGGGATCTAATTCCCAGCGAGAACGATCACGTTGTTCTAAAATATCCTGGGTGTGGAGAAAAGCCCGGTCTTCCATAGGTAATCCTACTGCTTTTCCTATTTCATCAGTCACATTTTGATCAGGAGTAGGAGCAGTACCACCTACAGCCTCATCTCCCACCGTATCTTCTAGTTGCCATTTAGCATCAACATCTCCACCAGTAATTTCCGGACTAGTATGTTTATACTCTCTTCTTCTTTGTCTGAGAGTCCGTCCACCAATATTGTATCCCGGTAGCTCCTTAACACCAGTACCGTAGGATTCCGTCACTGCTTGATCTAAATCATCAGGATTAATTTCTACCATTTTCTTACTATAAATAATACTTACTAATTTATCCACTCATCAATCATAACCTTTCCAGATTACAGCCTTGTATCACGGGAGATGTATTACTAAAGTCATAAAAAACATATCTCCTAAGAACGACGATAAAACACTTGTTGAGTCCTAAGCTAGTAAATAAGTATTGGGATAACAAATAGATAACAATTGCTGCGGGCATCTTGCCCGATTATAGCCGGTTTTGCTGCCAATTTTGCTTAATTGAGGTACAGAGGTACATCATCAGCAAGGTGGACGCTTGCCTTACAAGGCCATAGTTTACATGATAGTTTACATGATAATTTACATGATAGTTTACATGATAATCTACATTTGTATCTCACGTGTTTAATAAGTGCTTTAGTAACTAATTAATGAGTTAGGAAAGTCAGGAATCGGAGGTTAAAATGGAATATCAAGAATTTATTACTCATGTACAAAGCCTAGCTCAATCCAATTCCCGCGAAGAAGCAGAACAGGCTACCCATGCCACTTTAGAAACCTTAACAGAGCGCATCCCCAGGGAGGAAACCAAGGAAATAGCTGCACAATTACCACCAGAACTCAGCCAATATTTGCAAACCACAGAAAAACAACCAAGTGAATCTTTCAACCTGCAAGAATTTATTACTCGTGTTAGTCAAAGAGAAAATATAGAACCAACAACTACCGCTATTCATGTCCGGGCTGTATTTGCAGTGTTACAAAATGCCATTAGTCCTGAGAAATTCGCCAAATTTCATCATTACTTCTCTCACGATTACGAAGAACTCTTTACTACATCGCCAACAAGTGAAATTCCCGCAGTTTAAGCAATAATTAATCAGGAAATTAATTAGGAAATTAATTAGGAAATCTTATGAGCAATAACAAAAAAGTTGCCATCCTCATAGAAGATGGAGTAGAAGATATGGAATTTACCATCCCTTGTAATGGCTTAAAACAAGCCGGGATGGAAGTACTTGTCCTTGGTTCACGCATGAATCAAAGATATAAAGGTAAACGAGGGAAACTCGCAGTACAACCCGACGCTACCACCACAGAAGCTGTAGTTGAACAATTTGATGCAGTAGTTATTCCCGGTGGTATGGCTCCCGACAAAATGCGCCGCAACCCCAACACAGTCCGGTTTGTCCAAGCAGCGATGCAACAGGGAAAATGGATAGCAGCCATTTGTCACGGACCACAACTGTTAATTGAAGGTGATTTACTCAAAGGTAAACAAGCCACTGGTTTTAATGCTATCCGCAAAGACATGATCAATGCAGGTGCAAATTATCTGGATGAGCCGTTAGTGGTAGACGGTAATTTAATTACTTCTCGTGAACCCGGAGATTTAGCAATTTTCACCACAGCCCTACTTGGTCGTTTAGGTTACGGTGGTAAAGATGCGGGTCTTCCAGACGAACAAGACACCAGAGCAGAATGGTGGAAATTAGCCGATGCTTGGGGAGGTTCTACTAAAAATGACATCACCAGAGCTTTGAATACAGCATTAAGTGGTGAGCGTTATTCCTTGGAAGCCTTGGAACATTACACAGAAAAAGAATCAGATCCCCAAACGCGATCGCATTTTCAGGAGATGATTAGTAATAAACAGCAGCATATTCAGAGGTTAGAAACCTATCTGGACACCCTCGGTCAAAAACCCTCCATACTCGCCAACATCGCCCACCAATACGCCAAGGTAAAAAGTGCTTTCACTGGTAGCGATGACATATATCAATTACGTTGCGCCCTAGGGGATGTGCAAACAGGTATTGGTGACATTAGTAACCTGTGTGCCATGTACACTGACCCAGTAGCAACGGCAATTTTTAAGCAAATTCACCAAGATTTGCGGAACTATGAACTGCAATTAGCACGGCTATATCAGCAACGAGTAGCAAATGAAATTCAGCCCCCCCAGCCCACCACAGGCGCTGCTGTGTAGATAACTGTAGCGGGCATCTTGCCCGCACATATGATGTTTATGAAATACAGATGATTGGATTTAGACCATGACCGACACAAGTGTAAAAAAAATCGACTCTAGCCATTCCCCCAAAGGTCAACTAGGTCAGAAATACTTAGCCTCTGGTAAATCTGTTTCCATGCGTCTTTGGGAAAACGAACAACCAACAGGAGATAAACAAACCACTGTCCGCGACTATGAAACAGTGGGCTATGTCATTAAAGGACGTGCAGAACTGCACATAGAAGGGCAAATGATACTATTAGAACCCGGCAGTTCTTGGGTAGTGCCAAAAGGTGCAAACCACACTTACAAAATTCTCCAACCATTTACCGCAGTTGAAGCCACCAGTCCACCCGCTCAAATTCATGGACGAGATGACAGTTAAATGTTAAACTTAAAAAAAAGTAGAAACGTCTGATGTAACGCTCCTACACGGGTTAGTAAAAACCCGGATTTGAAATTGGTATACGTGCCAACAACACATATAACAGACAGTTGTATGCTTTTGCAACATTTTATCCTGATCAATGATAGAAATTTCCTATAGAAACCATAGATAAATCCAATACTGATTTACAGCCTCCGTTGAAACTCCACCGTCACACGACTATCATTTTCTAAATTTGTGGAAGCACGCAGACGAATTTCATCATTGATGCGGTAATTTACCCCCCACTGAAACGGGTCATTAGCTGTCAAAATTTTAATACTGGAAATAGACACTTTAGGAGAAACATCCATCCCAGCCTCCGCTGCCAATTCTAAAGTAGAATTGCTCCTTGCTCCTTCGGGATTATTAGAAATAATCGTGGGAAATATACGCAATTCGCTTAAACCTAAAGCAGTACCAAGCTCATTAAAAGCTGACTGAAAATTGCTCAACACAGCTGAACCCGCGATATTAATTAGACCTAAAGTGCTATCTCCACGTTTCTGTCCATCCACAAACCCACCCCCCAACAAAGCCACAATTTCAGTTTCTGACCGGGCTGGACTGCTGGTTAGTTCCACTGATTCATTAAGTTGACTCGCAAAACCTTGGACATTGGCTTGAACTTGGACATTTTCTAAAGCCGCTAACCCAAAAGTATTTGCTCTTGAAAAATCACTACTTTGCACCACATCTAGCACCTTAGCCACCAACCGCACATCTAATTCCGGGTCGCGGGGTTGTGATGGTCTAAAAGTGGCCTTATTGTTGTAACCACGAGCCAGCTTAAACCGTGTAGTAAACAAATTGACCCCACCCCGCTCCAGTGTAATAGTACCATCAGGTATTGGTTGAGCAAAGGAACCGTTAACAGTCAGGTTTCCTGTAGCCAAAAAGCTGAGAATAGGTGGATTATTGATTTCTACGTTTTTACCCAATTGTATATCTAAATTATTAAAAATAGCTAAACTTTCGCCACTGACTGAATTATCTTTATTATTATTTTTTCCCCTAGCATCTCCAAGCATAGATGACAAGTCATTGCTACTATTCCCTGGTGCTGGTGAGTTAGCCCCATTTGCTAGTAAAACTTGACCATCGAATAAATTTACGTGACCGCCAATTTGCGGCTTCAGCGCTGAACCTGTAATGCGTAAATTACCATTAGCGCCCCCTTGGTACAAATCTTTCAAATTTAAAACTAGTTGGTCGATTTCAACAGTGAGGGGATTGTCAGACTTTTCTCGTCTGTTGTTGAAAATAGGAATTTCTCCAGATGCTACCACATTACCTTGGCTAAATTGACCTTGTAGGTTTTCTACTAAAATCCGGTCAAAATTAAACAGCACTTTTCCTGTAACACCGCTTATTTTTTCCGGTAGAGCCTGGGCTGTAAAAGTGGCATTATTAACAGTAGCTATGCCATTGACTACTGGTTTTTTGCTTGTCCCCCGCACTTCAATGTCTACCACTCCTTCCCCCTTCTCAAACGCCGCTTGATCAGTCAAAAAATTTAATATTGCTAATCCCTCATTTTTCACCTTCATATCCAAATTAATTTCATCGCTGTTTGGTGCAACAGCAGCAAAAGGTAACTGATAGGGAATACTACCAGTAATATTCACTGGTTGGGTTTCCACAATGGAAACAGTGCTGCCAAAATTCAAGCGTCCGTCTGCATAACTGAAACTAGCAAGGGCTGACTCAACTATCTGCTGATTTAATTTTCCTTGTTTAACTACTAACTCTCCTTTACTTTGGGGATTGGCAATACTACCTGCTATTGCAGCTGTACCATTGAGATTACCTGAAATACCAACTGGTAAATTAACAAAATTATTCAGTAACTCTAAAGGAAAGTTTTTCACTTGCAGTTGACCAGATTGATCATCACCGCCAAGATTACCCACAAAAGCCAAAAGACTATTTTCTAACTCAATTCGTAAAGGTCGTAATTGCAAAACTCCATTTTCTAACTTGCCTTCAGCAACAATATTATTAGCATTATAAAAACGTTGGGTTTCTGTTTCTTTACCCCAGGTGAAATTTTCACCCTTTAAATTAAATTGTACAGATAAGCCTTTAGCAGTGGCAGTATCTAGGGCAATTTCGCCGTTAAAAGTCCCTTGCAAATCTGCTAAATCGGGAATGGGATTAGACTCCCGCCGTTGTTTTTCTTGTTCTTTTACCAGGGTATTAATTTCATTAAAGCGTTTTAGTTGAGTTAACAAAGGCTGTTCCGGTAATCCGGGGGATGTGGTAGTTAAATCCTTGGCTGTGCCATAATCGGATTCTGTTACCCCCTGTTGAAAATCTTGTAACTCAAATATCCGCCCTGCTGTCAGCACATCTTGGATCTGACCCTGATTAATATTGATTTTACCTTGTACTTCCGGACCTTGGGGAGTTTGACCAACATTACCAGCAAAGGTATAACGACTTTGGCCTTTAACCAACTCACTGCTAATCACCATAGCTTTACCATCACGGTAACGGAATTGGGCTGCTAAATTATCCCCACTAATGCGGCCAATTTGGGGTGATGCGATCGCTAAATTTCCTTGTGCTGCTGATGTTTGCAGATTAACCTGTAAACTTCCACTTAACAACCCCCCCACTGAACTTGCACCCAGGCGCACATCAGGCGGTGGTGTTAAATTTAAAATTTGTAAAGGAAAGTTAGCAACTTTGATGGCTAAATCATTTCCTTGTGTTTCACCTGTAGCTAATGCTTGTTGGTGTTTGATAGTAAACCATTGGGGGCGGTTTTGTCCATCCAGATTTAAAGCAATGATATCACTATTACCTTTTACATCTAAATTTAAACCTTGACCGGCTGCTGATGTAATTTTCCCCTTTAACAATGGCTCAAAAGCCACATTTTCTACTACCAGTTCTCGTAGATCCATCTTCCCTGTCACATTAGGTACAGGTAGATTACCAGTGATTTTTCCCTGAAAATCTGCACTTCCCGCCACTGTCAACTGATTAGGCAATTGAATGGGTAACTGTTGTAAGTTGTAATTTTTCGCCTGTACATCTAGATTTAACTGCGTAATTTTCGGTAAAGACCCCTGAGCAGCATTAATTAATATATCACCACTGAGATTTAAACCCTCAGCCCTAGCTCTTTCAATAGCCAGCTTTGCACCAGTCCAAGTCACAGCAGCAGTCACAGGTCGCTCCATTCCAGGGATACCTTGAGACAATTGTACTTGTCCAGCAGCCCGTACATCTGCTAATTTCCCAGAACCCCAAATGCCAGCCACTTGTAAAAACCCTGTCAAATCACCCCGTAACTTTTCATGAAAACGATTTAAAGCCAAACCAGAAGCATTAACTACAGCCTGATAGCGCCCCCTAGCCAACTTGATCTGAGCAGCCCTCATCATTCCCCCGGCAACATTTAACTGTCCCTCTCCACTAGCTTGGATAGTTTCTGGACTAAAGGACTGCAAAGACCCAGCCACATTTAATTTACCAGTTAACCCCCCCTGAAATTGTGGTGGTACTGCCACCAACTCTTGCACGGGCAGATTATTGGTTTGTAGTTGTGCTTGATACATACCATTAGCTAAATTTATCTGAGTAGCTGTCACAATTCCACCCGCCAATTTTAGCTGCGCGTCACCAGTACCACTTAAAGTATTGAGTGTAAAATTTTCTCTATTCCCTGCTATTTGCAACCGCCCCCCCAGGGAACCATCTAAAGCCCATGGGGATGCTGTCAAGATCCGCCCTAACCTGACATTATTAGCCACCAGGTGCGCTGAAAAGTTGTTCTTTTGTAATTCAATATTAGAAACTGCAACAGTGCCACCACCAATGTTTATTTCTGCCTCCTCCGTGTCAATAGTGGCTACTTGAAAAGGTTCCGCCTTGCCCTCTAAGGTAATACCACCATTAAGTTCTGCTCCAGCCAAAGAAATATTTGCCAGTTGACCTTGGTCTACAAAAGGTGTTAAGCCTACACTGGCAGCCTGGGCAACAGCCCGCCAACGCCCTTGAGCAAAACTACCAGTACCCCGCACCATACCACCCCCTACATTCAACACCACGTTACGGAAAGTCAAACTACGGTCTGGGGCAATTACAGTTTCACCTGTACCGGGATAGGTGGCTGCGGGGGCTTGCCACTGTACCACCGTTTGCACATCATTGGCAGCACCAGTTAATTGGGCCGTGGCGGAAACAGTACCAATTTCTATGGGAGGTACTTTTTTATAAAGTTTAGCGATGGCATCTCCAGCAATTTTTTTGGCGGCAAAATTAAAATTGAGTTGGGGAACTTTCCCTAGTTTGACTAGACCAACACCTGTAATTTCTCCCCCTACCACAGCACGTCCCTGAATATCTCTCAAGGTAACTAGATGATCACGAGGAACAAATTCAAACTTACTACTGATATGATTAAAGTCAATTTTATCAATTTGGGCAGTTTTGATAGTGGCAACTGAGCCAGAAAGCACGGGCTTAGTAATGGCTCCCTGCATTTGCAAATTAGCTTGTAATTGCCCTTTTATTGGTACTGGTGCAGTAATATTCAGAGTTGCTTGGGCATTGGCTACACTCACAGCATGAACACGCCCTGCCAATTTATAGCCTGTTGAGGTGTTAATGATGCCTGTAACTACCAGGGGAATTTCCCCGTAATTAGTAGCAATATTATCTAGTTGTATTTCCTTGCCCTCAAACCGAAGTCGCCCCTGGGTATTGATAAAGGCTTCAGGAATTTGGGGAACTTGCAGCTTTACCCCTTGTAAGTCGGTAGCCCCAAATAATAGAGGAGGTTTTTCTGGTGTGAGTTGAATTTGCAAGTCGCCACTAACTTTACCAGCCTGTAAGTTAAAGGGTAATTTAATCAAGCGGGTAATTTGAGCAGCTAACAAATCTTGCGATCGCAGTTGTAATTTAGCTGTTAATGTTTGGGGAACTACATCTCCTTGAATAGCAACATTACCCCCACTATCTGCCCCACCCCTGACTTTAAACTTAATTAATTGGTTTTGTTTCAGCAATTGTGCAGTGCCGTTAATTTGAGAAAACCCGACTTTATTACTGCTATCTTGGGGTATTAATGCCAGCTTGGCATTACGAAACCGGAGTTTATCTAAATTCACCGAAATCAGTTCTTGTTTAGCAGGTGGAGCTATTTTAGTACTAATCCAGCGTCCTTGAGTATCTTGCTCAATGTAAATATCTGGATTAACTAAGGTAACATCCAGCTGGAGTTGACGCTGAAAAATCAATTCCAACGGATCAAAGCTCACTTGTACAGCATCAACTTTTACTTGATCTGGATCTGTGGGTGTGGCTGGGATGCTAGAATCAGCAAATTCTACTCCCGTTAAAGAAAACCCCGTCACCTTTCCCAACTTAACCGGACGGTTGAGTGTATTGGTGATGCTGTTTGCTGCTAGGGGCGTTAATTCTGTTTGGGCAAAATTCCACAACCGCCAAATACCACCCACCATTCCCACTAACAACAGTCCGCCTAGGGTAATGCCTCCGCGACTCAACAGCAGCAACCAAAAACCCTTGCGGTGGTCGGCATGAAAATGATGATCTTGATCTTGATGGGAAGATTTACTCATTTAATTTAACTTAAGGCTGGGTCTAGGGGGGTGACTACTAGCACCATTTCACAAATATAAATGCTTATTTTAGAATACAAACCTATTTTAGATTTGCGGATATGCAATTATTTAAAAAATGGGTTGAAAACCCCGGCATAAAAATGGTCGGCATGGGGCATCGGCACGAACTAAAATGGACAGGGAGTGACTGTAAGACTGTTTCGGCAGCGAGTTACTGTGAACTGTCAAGAATCACCGACCTTCAAGGTCGGTGAGTATGTCAAAAGATAGGTAAGTCGCAGAACAACAGGACATGATTACGCCTATGCGTGTATTTGTATTAATTTTCAATCCTAACACAGAAAACGAGGGCATCCACTCAATTCGTGTGGTGGATAATTCAGCATCCGCATTAAGATATGTACGCAATAAAATCTTGATGTTTGAGTCAGAAGACGACGCTCTCCGCTTTGCTCTATTATTAGAAGCTCAAGACTTCCCAACTCCCAGTGTAGAAATGATTGATACTGAAGAAGTTAAGGAATTTTGTGCAAGTGCTGATTATGACTGGGAAATTATTCCCGCCAACAGCGATTTAGTGTTACCCCCAGAAACGAATGTCGAAGAAACCGACTGGCAAGTTGAGGATGAGGATAGCTACCGCTCTAACGATGTGCCATCAGCAGCACCAGAAATGTCTGATTCTGAACTAGAAAATATGCGGCGCAAATTAGAAGGGTTATTATAAGCTAAACCAGAGGATGGGGAGACCAAATCTTATTATAGTTATTGATGTGAATCATGGCAAACTTGGACGAACGCGGCTATCTTTTAACTGAACAGGTCAATCCTGATAGTGTCAACTTAGACCAGCTTAGTTCTGTTGAGTTGGTGGACTTGTTTAACCGCGAAGACCAAAAAGCAGTGGCCGCGGTGGCTGCGGCTCAAACCCAGTTGGCTCAAGCTATTGATTTGACCGCAGCAAGTCTACGCCAAGGAGGACGTTTATTTTATGTGGGAGCCGGGACAAGTGGCAGATTAGGAGTGTTAGATGCTGCTGAATGTCCACCTACATTTTGCACATCCCCAGAGTTAGTACAGGGAATTATTGCCGGGGGTGCTGGTGCTTTAGTCCGCAGTTCGGAGGACTTAGAAGACCGTAGCCCTGATGGTGAAGCGGCCATGGCCCAACGACAGATTACTCAGCTAGATGTGGTAGTTGGCATTACCGCCGGGGGAACTACACCTTTTGTCCACGGAGCTATCAATGCTGCCCGTCAACGAGGCGCTAAAACTATTTTTATTGCCTGTGTACCTAGTGAACAAGTCCCTTTTGATGCTGATGTTGATATTCGCCTATTAACGGGTCCAGAAATTGTCGCTGGTTCTACACGCTTAAAAGCTGGTACAGCCACTAAGCTGGCCTTAAATATCCTTTCTACAGGGGTAATGGTACAACTGGGCAAGGTTTACGGCAATCGCATGGTAGATGTGGCTGTAACTAACCACAAATTACGCGATCGCGCTTTACGTATTTTACATGATTTAACAGGTTTAAGTCGCGAAACCGCCGGCTTATTACTAGAACGCAGTGGTAACTGGGTGAAGTTAGCCTTACTCATGCACTGGACTGGTTTAGACAAAGATGCAGCCCATGGCTTGCTAACAAAACACCAAGGTAATCTCAGGGTAGCTGTTGCCAATTACCAAAATCACCAAGAACTTAACAATACAGACTGATCCCTTATCTATGGCTAAACTATCCACAGAATTACAACGCTATTTTTTTGACCAAGACCGCCCAGCACAAGTCACTTTAGCAGAAATTATGCTGTTAGCAGAAGAAAGAGTTTTTGGGTTTTTGCTAGTTATTCTGTCTCTTCCTTCAGCTTTACCAGTTCCTGCGCCTGGTTTCTCCGTCCCCTTCGGGGTGCTAATTTTTTTACTAGCTATACAGCTGATGATTGGGGCAAGAATTCCTTGGCTACCGCCCAAAATGCTCAACCATCCCATCAAACTCACCACAGTACAGAGATTTGTCAAAGCCGGCAATCCTTGGTTACAAAGAATTGAAGCCATCGCCAGACCCCGTTTAAGCTACATTTGCACCACCACAACCGGTAAACTCACTATTGGGATCATGATCTCTCTGATGGCAATTTGTATGATGATTCCCATTCCCGGAACCAATTCTCTCCCAGCCTTGGGAGTCTTTGTCACCAGCTTTGGTTTAATGGAAGATGATGGTGCAATTACTTTGGCAGGTTTAGTTATATGTGTCATGGGGGGCATTCTCAGTGCTTCAATTATCATTGCCGTGATTTGGGGCGGTTCCAGTCTTCTAGATTTACTCAAGACTTGGCTGGGTGGTTAATTTCCCCAACTATCCGGACCCCAAAAGACTTGCATTTTTGCTCAAACTCAGTTAGAGTCAAATTATCAGTTTAACAACCCTTTACATCCATCCACAGGCAAAATCACAGGGAACAAAAAATAGCAGTGATAGTTCGTTAGTATTAACGCACTATCCGGATCATCATCTACCTATTCGTTTTTTTGCTAATTAATTGAGAATATTTCGCAATATGATATATTTTCTTTGATAAGATATTAAAAATAACTACCCCAGCCTGCCAAATGATTACATTAATGAACTCTAATCTAGAGATTTTATTAATTCACAACACCTCAACGGAAAATGATGTTATAAAGTGGCTATTTGCTTTTAAACCATAAATGCAGATTATTTTCGTTTACCGCTGGGGATGTAACTAATGTAGCTAAGGTTACATTAGCTTTTTCCCATAGCCTCCACAAAATTCACTGATGACTAAATCCCCATGAATACTTTTTTTTGTTCTGACCATGCACGAGAGGTAAGAGAAGATATTATCGGTACTGCTACCAACTACCAAACATATATATTAGTTGAATGTCCGGGTCCATGGAGCTATGACGCTTTTCAATCTAAATGGGTACCCCACAACTTACGAACTTTAGTAGAAGAAGTACACCGGGCTAAGTTACCCGTTAGATTTCTTTTAGTTACTAATAACTACTCCCACAAAGTCAACTACACAACTCTGTTGATTTATCAAAAAAAACCAGGGTTGAGTGATGGATACCAAAAATACGAATTTAAGTTACCAGATATTCAACAAGTCGCTGAGGTAGTCAGAAAGTGCTTATACAGCAAAATACCCGATGATCAAACAGAAACAAATATCACCAGAGATATTTTAATATGTACTCACGGTAGTCATGATCAGTGTTGTGCTAGATATGGTAATCCTTTTTATTTCCACAGTAGCGCTGCCATCGCTGATTTACAATGGGATCACGTCCGGGTGTGGAAATCTAGTCATTTTGGTGGACATAGATTTGCACCAACAGCCATAGATTTACCAGAGGGTAGATATTATGGTTTTCTCAGTCAAGAATCATTTTACTCCATTTTGACCCGTACAGGTGACATACAATGCTTAAGAAAAGTATACAGAGGGTCAGGAATTATCCCCACTCCAGTGCAAATGCTAGAAAGAGAACTAATCCTCCGCCACGGATGGAGTTGGTTTAACTACAAACTAGCCGGCAAAATCATTGAGCAAAGTTTAGATAACAACACAATATTAGCCGAGTTAAGTTTTGAGGAACCCTCCGGTTCTCTATTTATTTACCAAGCCAAACTAGTCAAGGACAAAAAAAAGACATTACAAATAAAAGGTTCTTGCAATGCCACAGAAAATTCTGTATTCATCAAGTATGCCATAGATAGTATCAGCCTGGTTTGTCATAAAGTAGCAACTTGCCATCATTAAAAAGCTGCCATTTTAAAATCATCACCGGGGTTTCCATCTACCAAACTTTGGTAGCCCTAATTAAGAACCCAACATTTGTAAATTATGTAGGGTAGCATATAAACCCCCTTGTTGTAGCAACTGATCATGACTTCCTTCTTCTATTAGTTCACCGCGCTTTAACACAAAAATTCTATTTACATTGCGAATTGTAGATAGACGGTGAGCAATAATAATGGCAGTACGTCTGACCAAAAGTTGGTTTAAGGCTTCTTGCACTAAAGTTTCCGTACCCACATCTAAACTAGCAGTAGCTTCATCTAAGACTAAGATTTGGGGGTTACGAATAGCAGCACGGGCAAAAGCTAACAGTTGCTTTTGACCACTAGAAATATTTGTCCCCCGTTGTCGCAGTTGAGTATCATAGCCCTGGGGTAACTCTTCGATAAACTCAGCAATATTTGTTCTGCCGGCAGCTTGTTTAATTTCCTCAAAAGTGTAATGGTCTCCTAAAGTAATATTACTTTTCACATCACCAGCAAACAAAAACCCCTCTTGCAAAATCACTGCCATATACCGGCGTAAATCTGCCTGTGGTAACTCCCGGATATCTACCCCATCAATTAAAATCCGTCCCTGGGTGGGTTCATAAAGACGACACAAAAGCCGAATAATTGAACTTTTCCCCGCCCCAGTCGGACCAACTAAAGCCACCTTTTCCCCTGGGTGAATCACAAAACTTAAGTTTTTCAGGACATAATCATCATCTTTATAGGCAAACCAGACGTTTTCAAACTTAATTTCTCCCAAATCAGGAGGAGAATCAAAATTTTGCGATTCCATATTACTAATGATATCGTCTATGTAGCCAAGACGGTGATCAAGTATGGAAAAGCGGGGATTAATCCCATCACGGATTTCTATAGGTTCATCCAAAATGTTAGTAATGCGTTCAATAGCAGTAAAGCCAGATTGAATCACAGTGAATTTTTCCGCAAAGTCCCTTAAGGGGTCAAACAATCGCTGGGCATATAAGATAAACGCCCCCAAAACCCCAAAAGTCAAGCTATTATCTAAAAGTAACCAACCACCCACTAACAAAACTCCGGCAATGGCTACTAGTCCAATCCATTCTAAAGTTGCCGAAACCCCCGAATCATAAAAGATGGTTTTATCTACTTGCTGAACGTAGCGTTTATTAGTCTGGCGAAATAACTCAGCATTAAATTTTTCCCGTCGGAACAACTGCACCACATTAATACCAACTACATTTTCCTGTAGCTGGGAGTTTAAAGCAGAAAGTTCTTCCCGTGTTTTGTAATTAGCTTGGCGGTACTGCTGCTGAAAGAAAATAATTAACCAAGTCACCGGTAACAGCATCACCAGCAGCAAGCAAGCCAGTTTCCACTCAATGGACAACATAATACTGATAATCACCAACATACTAAATACATTGGAGACAATACCAATAGCCCCGGTAGAAAATACATCTCCTAACACTTCTACATCGCTGGTGAGTCGAGTAATTAATTTACCTACAGGTGTGTTGTCAAAGAAACGCACCGCCAGAGATGTGACATGGTGAAATAAATCTTGACGAATCGCCGCAGTGATTTTTTGCCCCAGCTTCTGTAGCAGATAACCTTGAACACTAGTTAACGACAGTCGGATCACAATAGACACGAGTATCAATACTTGCAGGATATTTAACCCTTGCCACAGGGGGCGATCGCTGAGAAATTCATAGGTACTTGTTTCATTGCGAATCAGGGAAATAACTTGTCCAATCAGGAGTGGTTGTACTGCGTTAGCTAATGCGATGGGTATTAGTAGCACTAGCGCCAGTGTCAGCAGTCCTCCACTACGACGCGCATAAGGCAATAGACGTAAAAACAACCGCCAGTCACTGTTATTTGTGCGGTTATCTCTCTGAGATTTGTTTAAAGATTGGTAGCTGCTCATAGTAAGAGCATTATATTAAGTTTTGCCATGGGAAAAACATTTTTTTAGGTGGCATTCCTAGTTGTAGTTTTTCGTCTTGCTAGAGATATACAGCAGTTACGCAACTCCTACAGCCTTAGCTCACCGGGGAATAAATTCCCCGTCTCAAAGCTCAAGTCCGTTAAAACGGACTGAGTTTTATATATCTAATCTGTTTCCTGTTCTAAAAATGGAATTGTCGTTTTATTTTGATGATGTGTTTTTTGATTATTCACATAATCAACAGCTGTCGGTAATTGTTTACCACCTAAAGAAAAAACTCCATATCCTTCTTGCCATGCAAATTCTTGTGTTTTCCCCAAAGTATGATTATAGTGATAAGCACTACTACCTTTTAAAGTTTTCACAAATTCAGCTATAGATAATTTAGGCGGAATGGAACCCACAAAATGAATATGGTTTTCAATACCACCAATAGCATGAATTATACAACCTAAATAATCCGCCTTCCCGATTAAATAACCACAAAATTTATCTTCTATATCAGGTGTAATTAAAGGTTCGCGTTTTTTCGTTGCCCAAACAATATGATAATATAATCGCCATAAAGCCATAATGGTTTGAAAACAAAAAAGCCTAATTTTTTTGTCCTGTCTAGCCCATCCAGTTAGTCCAACCCATCCAGTTAGTCCAACCCATCCGGACGGGGAATAAATTCCCCGTCTGAAAGCTCAAGTCCGTTAAAACGGACTCAGATCATATTACCAAAAAATTGAATCACATGAAAAATAAAATTTCCATTATTAGGTAAAAAATATATAAAACCAGAACCACAAGCCAAGCCATCAACCAGTCGGTTTTAACCGACTTTAGCTATTAGACAGGGAATTTATTCCCTGGCTGCATGATAAATCATTAACAAGCAAGATGCTTGTGTTACCAGACCGACGATCAAACCCC